>JGI12316J15309_10000207_pt1 | contig 83552 bp, 51 predicted proteins | sample MarCyaLeptolynsp_FD_15309 | JGI IMG/M metagenome (IMG submission 15309)
AGCTCCCGGGCCCAGTGCGGTTCGAATGCTGGTGTTGCGCATGAGAACGTAAAGATGCCTCGGCTCTCCTCATGCCTCACCGACCCGCAACTCTTCCGGCAGAGGTCGAGCCCGTCTACTCGCTCCCCTCCCACTCCTGTCCGCAATCGGGGTCACCGCACCGGTAGTGATGGTCCACGTCGACGTCGGACGCCGGTGACAGCGGATTGCCGCTGATGACCGTGGTGCCCAGATACCTGACTCTACGGCGCTTGCAGCGGGGGCAGCTCTTGCCCCGCGCGTACTGGTCGGTCGAACCCTTTCCTTCGAATACGACATTCATGACCAGGCCTCCTCAAGCCCGCCGCGGGCGCCATCTCAGGGAAGCCATCGGCCAGCTCCCAGAAACGGTCATACCCCTCGCTCATGACGACAGCATGGCCCGTATTCGGGAGCCTGGCGACGGCCCCTACACATACTCGTCCCACTCGTGCCCGCATGTGGGGTGCCCGCACGCGTAGTGATGGTCCAGGTCCACATCTGCCGCCGGTGACAGCGGGTTGCCATGATGGACCGTAGTACCCACGTACGTGACGCTGCGCCGATTGCAGCGAGGACAGCTCTTGCTCGGCTGGTAGCGGTTGGCGGACCCTTTTCCTTCGAAGACTGCGCTCATGCTGGGCTCCTTTGAGACGTTGGCGGCTGGTGGTGCGTGCCACGCTGTGGCACCACAGAAATGTGCATGCCCTGTGCCAGGTTAGGCGTCATGTCATTTCAGATGCTTACGTGCGTGATGAGCCATATTGGATCGGTCGGCCGATCCATCCTGGAACGGCGGCGTTTCGTTCCTGATCACCCGGGTCCACAGATCCGGACCTTTCTCACCGGTCGCGGACGTGTTAGCGACATTCCGTAACCCCACTACGCAAACTCCCAGCACCCTCTTCGGAGCCCACAGCCATGTCGAGCGACACCAAAGCCGTCCTCACCTGCGCCATCACCGGCGTCCTGACCGACCCCGACCGCCACACGGTGCCGGTCACCCCCGAGGAGCTCGCTGCCGAGACCCGCCGGGCCCACGACGCCGGGGCCAGCGTCATCCACGTCCACTTCCGCCAGCAGGCGCCGGGCAAGGGGCGGCTGCCCAGCTGGGATCCCAACGTCGCCCAGGCGTGCGTGGACGCGATGAAGGCCGAGGTGCCCGACATCATCATCAACATGACCACCGGCGTGATGGGGCCCGACATCAGCGGCCCCATCGCCTGCCTGGAGCGGGTGCGCCCCGAGATGGCCGCGCTCAACGCCGGCTCGCTGAACTACCTCAAGACCCGCTCCAACGGCGCCTGGGCCTGGCCCCCGCTGCTGTTCGACAACCCGGTCAAGAAGGTCAAGGCCATGTTCGACAAAATGACCGAGCTCGACATCACCCCCGAGTGCGAATGCTTCGATACCGGCATCGTCCGTTCCGTGGGCCTCTTCCTCCACAACGGTATGCTCAAGCCGCCGGTCAACGTGTCGTTCGTGATGGGCGTCTCCAGCGGCATGCCCGCCAAGCCGCAGTGGTTGCCGCTGCTCATCGAGGAGCTCCCCGAGGGTGCCCACTGGCAGACCATCGCCATCGGCCGCACCGAGGTCTGGGACCTCCACAAGAAGACTGCCGAGCTTGGCGGCGACCTCCGGACCGGGCTGGAGGACACCTTCTACCTGCCCAACGGCGACAAGGCGACGTCCAACGGGCAGCTCATCGAGGCCCTCGCCAATGTCGCCCGGGCGTCGGGGCGTGAGATCGCCTCGCCCGCCGAAGCCCGCGAGCGGCTGCTTCGAGCCTCCTGAGGGGCTAAGCTCTCCACGACCCTACCCGCGAGCGCGTCATGGCTTTCTACGACAATTTCCTCGACGACACCCACAAGCTCCTTCGCGACAGCACCAAGCGCTTCGCCCTGGCGGAGATTCAGCCCTATGCCCACGATTGGGAGGAGGCTGGCGAGTTCCCGCGGGAGCTGTACAAGAAGGCCGCCGATGCCGGCGTGCTGGGCGTGGGCTTCCCGGAGGAGGCTGGCGGCATGGGCGGCGGACCGCTGCACATGCTCATGAGCATCGAGGGCCTGATGCACGGCATGACCACAGGCGTCACCGTCGGGCTGGGCTCGTTGGGTATCGCGCTGCCGCCCATCATCCAGTCGAAGAACGAGGACCTTATCGAGCGCTTCGCGCGCCCGGCGCTGGCCGGCGACAAGGTCTGTGCGCTGGGCATCACCGAGCCGGGGACCGGCAGCGACGTCTCCGGTGTCCGCACCCGGGCGGTCAAAGACGGCGAACACTACGTCGTCAGCGGCGCCAAGATGTTCATCACCAGCGGTGTGCGAGCGGACTTCATCACGACGCTCGTCCGCACCGGCGACGACCCCCACGGTGGGCTCAGCTTCCTCGTCATCGAGCGGGACATGGAAGGCGTCAGCGTCTCTCGGTCCCTCAAAAAGACCGGCTGGTGGGCCAGCGATACCGCTGAGCTGGCCTTCGACAACGTCCGCGTACCCAAGGAGAACCTGGTCGGCCGCGAGGGGGCTGGCTTCGTCACCTTGATGCGGAACTTTCAGACCGAGCGGCTCGCCCTGGCGGCCTACGGCTACATCACCGCCGAGCTCGCGCTCGCCGAAGCCATCAAGTACGCCAAAGAGCGCAAGGCCTTCGGCCGCCCTGTGGCCAAGTTCCAGGTCAGCAAGCACAAGCTGGCCGACATGGCGACCCAGGTCACCGCCGCCAAGACCCTGACCTACCAGGTCGCCGCCCGCATGGACCGAGGCGACTACTGCGTCAAAGAGGTCTCCATGGCGAAGAACTTCTGCGCCGAGGTCGCCGTCAACGTCTGTTACGAGGCGGTCCAGCTCCACGGTGGCATGGGCTACATGCGGGAGACCGTGGTGGAGCGACTCAGCCGCGACGCGCGCCTGCTGCCTATCGGGGGTGGCACCCAGGAAATCATGAAAGAGATCATCGCCAAGAACATGGGTTTGTAGGCGGTTTTTGGTAGGTTGGCCGTCATGGCCGATGCGACTTCCCAGACCGCTCATCAGCTCGACCCGACGCCACCGTCGCGTCCCGACCGCGACGACGGCCACATCAAGTACGTCGCGCACCTCCCTGGTGCTGCCGAAGACGCTCTGAAGGCCTTTATCGGGCGGCCCTTCGCCGGCTGGCAGGACCGGGCCGAGCATCGGGACGGCGACCCGTTGGCGCTGCTGGTTCGGTTCGAGGCCCCGTCGGGCGAATCCGTCGAGGTCGAGCTCGGTTCGCCCAACGGCGGACGCGCCTTCTTCGCCGGCGACCACATCACCCTGTCCTACCGTTCGACGGCGGCGTTGCCCGACCCGATGGCCAACGAGGGAGCGCGGGCGCTGATCGAGGCCGTCAAACAGCGCGTCGCCGCTCAGGACGCCCAGGAGCAGCCGGTCGTCGCTCTTCGCGAGGCCATGCAGCGGTGGCGGACGTTCTCCCCGGTGGGCGACTGGATGTACCGCCAGTCGAGCCCCCAGGAGGCGCTCATCCGACTCGGCTTTCGCTGCAACCAGGATTGCTGGTTTTGCTGGCAGGGCCGCGACTGGCCCGAGCCTCCGGCGGAGTACTACTTCAAGTGGCTGGACGCGTTCGCTGCCGAGGGACGCGAGCAGGTGACCTTCTCCGGCGGCGAGCCGACCCTGCACAAGGCGCTGCCCGAGCTGGTGGCTCGCGCCAAGGCGTTGGGGATGCGGTCGTGGCTGCAAACCAACGCCATCCAGCTCAGCAAGCCCAAGATCCTCCAACGTCTCGTGGATGCGGGCGTGGCGGGGCTGTTCGTGTCGTACCACTCCCACGACCCCGAAGTCTCCGACCGGATGACCCGGGCGCCAGGGACCCACGGGCGGACCCGCGCTGGCGTCGAGGCGTCACTGGCGGCCGGGCTTCACGTCCAGATCAACTGCGTGGTGGAGCGCGAGAACCACGACCATCTGGCGGCCCACGCCGCCGACCTCATCGAGCGCTTCGTCAAGCCGTTCCCCGACAACCCGCTGAAGCTGGTGGCCTACTCCCACCCCTGCGAGTACTACGACGAGGACGTCTGGGCGCGTAGCGTGGTGTCCCTCGAGCATGTCCAGCCCCAGCTGGTGGCCGCGCTGAAGCTGCTGACCGAGCACGGCGTGACGGTGGAGGGCATCGGGACCTGCGGCTTCCCGCCCTGCCTGCTGGCCGACGAGCCGCAGCTGCTGCGCTGGCTGGTCCCCGAAGACCAGCACGCCATGGACACGGCCGGCCGTATCTACGCCGAAGCCTGCGACGCGTGCGCCGTCAAACAGCGCTGCATGGGACTGCGCAAGGAGTACATGGACCTGATGGGAGACGCCGGGGTCCGCCCCTTCGCGACGGAGCCCTGACCGGACCTAGCGCTGCAGCGAGGGTTCGACGGGCTCTAGCTGGGGAGACGTCGAGTGGCCGTAGGGGCCCTTGATGTCGAGCTCCCGCTTGGCGTCCAGCCCGACGGGTTTGGGCAGCATCTTCAGCGCTTCCTCGGCCTCAATCTTGCGCCTGCCGACCTTGTACAGGCCCAACGTGATGGGCGGTGGGGCACGCCAGTCCTCGTACATGTTGAGGTAGGCGCCGGCGGTGATGGTCCGGGTGTCCATGGGGATGAGCTCGAACGTCTTGCGCATGGCGTCGCACTGCGGGTTGATCGTTTCGCCTTCGCCCAGGGCGAGGAAGCAGTAGAGCCCTTCATAGTAATACGCCTCGGGAGAGGTGCCGCGGCGGGTGCGGAAGAACTCCAGGGCGTGGGCCACGGTGACGCCGTTGTTGATGCTCTGCTTCTGCAGCGTCAGCGGGACCACGTCCTTGCGTGGCGACATATCCAGGAAGCGCCGACGGTTGTCCGGCACGATGACCCGGGCCGAGGCGAGGGGCTGCTTGTACTTCTGACCCAGCTCGATGACGTAGTGGTGCCCCTGCTGCCACTCCAGGTCGAGGGTTCCCATGGCGGGCCACCAGGCCGCGCAGCCGAGGACAGCCAGCACCGTGGCCGCGTAGATGCGCTTCGTCTCGTCGCGCACCCGTTCGAAACGCGCACAGAGTAACCAGACGCCGGCAGCGGCCAGGGGGACGGCGCCCATCAGCAGCGACGTGTGATAGCGGCCGTGCTTCCAGACCGTCACCGCCGGGGGGAGCCCGCTGTAGGTGAACAGGAACGTCAGGGTCAGCCCGCCGAGGCCCACCGCGGCCCACCGTTGGCCGGCACGCCACAGCGCGACGCCGCCGAAGATGACCAGCGGGTAGAACCAGATGGGGGCGATCTGAGGGTCGAACAGCGCGTTGCGACCGTCGGGCATCACCAGCGCCAGCAATGTGCGCCCGACGGCGGCGATACCCAGGCCGGAGCCGTCATCGGCGCCGGGCGCGAAGTTCTCCGACGAGGGGTCGTCGAGGATGCGCAGCATCGACGGGTAGAGCATGTAGACCAGCGCGGCCACGGTGACGATCCAGGCAGGATGGCGCCATCGCTTGCGGATCCCATCGCCGGTGGCGAGCGCGACGACCAGCAGCCCGGGCAGCACCATGGCGGCCTCGGGGCGCATCAGGGCGGTAGCGGCGGCGGTGGTGGCGCCCGCGAGAAACGTCGTGAAGCGGCCGTTGCGCGCCGCCATCAGCAGCAGTGCGACGGCGGCGGTGCCGAAGAAGACGAGGTCGACGTGGGTCGCCTCGGTGGCGCTGATGCGGACATGGTGGGGGAGGAACGTCAGCGTGGCCGCGAAGACCAGGCCCGCGGCGCGGCGCTTGAACAGGGTGGCACCCAGCACGAAGGCCCAGGGAATGGTCAGCGCGCCCAGGTGGAGTCGCCCGAGGAACCAGGCCCGGTAAGGGTCGTCGGAAAACCACGGGCCGATGAAGTGCATCAACGTCTCGGGGCCCGACGGGTAGAGGCCCAGCTCGGCCTGCAGGACGATGTTGATGTCGTCCACCTGCCAGGCGACGTTGGGAAAGACGTAGGCCTCACGGATGAAGGTAGGGTCAGCCAGGTAGCGCAGCACCAGGCCGCCCAGCGTCAGTCCGAACAGCCACAGCATGGTGGCGCGGGTGCCCGGCGTGCCTACGAGGCGAAGCTCTCGCGCCAGGAAAGGCAGCTCGATGAGCCAGGCGAGGAAGCACAGGGCCAGCAGGACCAGAACCACTGCGTTGGACTCGTTGAAGGGAAGGCGCTCGACGCTGCTCGCGCCATCCCCGCCGCCCGACTTGGTGCTCGGTCCCTTGCCGCGGGCGGTGCGGACGCCAGGAGGGATCGAGAACGAGCGCCAAAACCCGCCCTTGTCGTTGCGCGTGACGGCTTCGACGAGGGTCTTCGTGGGCCCTTCGGCGCCTGTGACGTCGAAAGCGAACGAGGCCGACCGTGGCTGGTCGTGCCGCGCGCAGCCGACCCAGGACAGTGTGACGGTGGCTACTGCGTCGGGGCCGGTCAGCGTGGCCTTCAGGGCGTTCCGCAGGACCCCGATGCCAGTGAACGTCCAGCCCTCATGCCCGGCCAGGGCAGCGGAGGTGGTGTGCGGCGAAAACAGCCCGACGATCTCGGCTTCGCGCCCGGCCTTGATGATCGGCGCCCGCAGGTGTTCGTCCATGCACGTGCCGTCGGGCGCCCGCTTGCCGCTGCCGAAGCCGCCAAAGGGCACTTCATCCGCGGTCGGGGGATCGCCCTGAGCCGCGTGGGCGGGGCTGCAAACCAGCAGTGCCGCCATGAGGAGCAGGACCCACGTGAGCCGGCTCCCGGAACGGGCCCAGGGCGTCGAGGTGACGAAGCGAGCGTGCGAGCGTAGTGGCCGAGGCGCCGGTACGCGGGGACGAGCCTGGCCTGGAGTCAGACTTGGCCGCGTGTTCCGCATCCGACGAAGTCGGACGGCCTCCGGCGACGAGGTGACGGAGCGAGCTTGCGAGCGCAGTGGCCGAGGGAAGCCGGGTGGCCGCCCCGAAGGGGGGCGGAGCCCCCCAGCGGGCTCAACGTTCAACACATCTCCGGAAACCGTTGGTACGCGGGGGCGAGCGTGGTCTGAAGTCCAGTTCGGCACGCGTTTGTAGCAACCGATCAAGTCGGACGGCCATCGTCGACGGCGCCGTCTGAAGTCCAGCCGCCTTCGCAAGCAAAGAGCATCCGACGAAGTCGGACGCCCTTCAGCTCCGAACGCGCGAGACGAGCTTGCATGCGGAGCGAGCCCGGAGCTGGAGTGGCGCCCCGGAGGGGTGCGGAGCCCCCCAGCGGGGGGTTGGGGGGCGAATCCGATCGTCCTGCCATTCAACTTCCACCAGGAAATCAACTAAGTCCGGAGATGTGATCAACCATGAGCCCAGCGGGGGGTTGGGGGGCGAATGAGATCGGAAGAGATGCTTCAAGTCTCCTCATGCCCTCATCGATACCTTGGTCGGGCACGGGCACGGGCACGGGCACGGGCACGGGCGGTAGAATCTCAGTTCGGTTGGCCGGATGAGGGGGCGGGTAGGATGAAGTGGAACTCACCCTCGATGTCCGCGTAGCGCTTCTCGACATTGTCGGTCAGCTGCCGGATGCGGCCCGAGAACGTCCCAGCGAACACCTCACCCTCGGTGCGGGTCCAGCTGGTGATCTCGATGGAGCCATTGGAGCCCGGGACCGACGACACGTAGCGGATGCCCTTGGTGATGTCGATCTCGGGCGGGGCGTCGCCGAACGTGTAGCTCCCCGCCTCGTCGCACTGCACCGGATAGTCCTGGCTCCCCAGCACGATCCCGAAGTTGAACGTGATGTTCAGCGTCGCGGGGAACGTCAGGTCTTCGCTCACCGCCAGGGACTGCGCCGGCGCGATGTGGGTCGAACCGAAGGAGAAGTTGGTGAGCTTGTCGGTGATGTCACGCTCGACCGTGATCGGCTCCTCGAACTCGGTGTCGATGACGATCCGATAGTAGGAGCGGTTGGCGTTGGCGGTTTCTGAGGCGGTGTCACCGGTGGTCGCGTCCGAGGTCGCGTCCGGGCCGGTGGTGACCGGGGGATCAGAATCATCGGGGCAGGCCGTCAGCATCAGTGCCGTGGCGGCCATAACAATCATCGTCGCACGCTTGAGCATGGACGAGAGGATGGCGCGCGCCCGTACCCACTGCAACCCGCTGGCCGGTGGACAGTGGGTTGCGGGCACGGGCGCTGACCAGGGCTCAGCCCTTGGACGCCATGTAGGCGGCCATGTCCACCAGGCGGGTGGCGTAGCCGGCCTCGTTGTCGTACCAGAGCACGAGCTTGAGCATGTTGCCGACGCTCAGCGTCATCAGCGAGTCGACCACCGAGCTGTGGGTGTCGCCGACGATGTCGCTGCTGACGAGCTCCTCGCTGGAGACCTCGAGGACGGTCGGGTTGGCCTCGGCGTACGCGCGCAGGACGGCGTGGGCCTCGTCCACCGTCGGGGTCTTCTCGAAGGTCAGGGTCAGGTCCGCCAGCGACCCGGTCGGGTGCGGGGTGCGGACGGCGAAGCCATCCAGCTTGCCCTTGAGCTGCGGCAGCACCAGGCCTACGGCCACGGCGGCGCCGGTGCTGGTGGGCACCAGGTTCACCGCGGCGGCGCGGCCACGACGCAGCTTCTTCTTGGGGGCGTCCAACAGGCTCTGGCCCATGGTGTAGGCGTGGACCGTGTTGAGCACGCCGGAGGTCACCGTGAAGGCGTCGTCCAGGGCCTTGAGCGCGGGCGACACGCAGTTGGTGGTGCAGCTGGCGTTGCTGACCACGTGGTGGTTGGCGGGGTCGTAGTCACCCTCGTTGACGCCGAGCACCAGGGTCGCGTCCGGGCCCTTGGCCGGAGCACTGATGAGCACCTTCTTGGCGCCCGCCTCGAGGTGCATGGCGGCGGCGTCCCGCTTGACGAACACGCCCGTGCACTCGAGGACGATGTCGACGTTCCGGTCGCCGTGACCGAGCTCACGCGGATCGCGAAGCGCGGTCATCGGGATCGATACACCGTCGATGATGATCGCGTCGTCGGTCGAGCTGACCTCGCCGGCGTAGTTGCCCTGGACCGAGTCCCGCTTGAACAGGTAGGCGAGCGCCTTGTTGTCAGCGAGATCATTGATCGAAACGACTTCCATGTCGTCTCGCTTGAGAATCTGGCGCAGCGCCAACCGGCCGATGCGTCCGAAACCGTTGATAGCAACTCTGGTCTTGGCCATGAGACCCCTCCGTCGCGACTGGGGAAGCTGCGTCACGCAGCGTTTATGCGGACTTGCGGCCTACGACATCGGCGCCAGGTTTGCAACCGTCGCCGCGGAAAAAGACCAGCCATCTGGTTGATACAAGGGCGCTACAGCGTTTTTGTTTGACTCACCGGGGCCGCGTAAGTAATTGGTCGCCCGCGCTGTATCGGGGACAGGCAAACGCCACAGTCGCCATGCAAACGCTTCTTCACTGAACGCCTCCATCACACTGTCATTGGACGTCAAAGATGGCCTGGGACCTTCCTACCGTTAGAAACATCGGCATTAGCGCCCACATCGACTCGGGCAAGACCACGCTCACCGAGCGCATCCTGTTCTACACCGACCGGATCCACGCGATTCACGACGTGCGGGGCAAGGACGGCGTGGGTGCGAAGATGGACTCGATGGAGCTGGAGCGCGAGCGCGGCATCACCATCCAGTCCGCCGCCACGCACGTGACCTGGAAGGACTACCACGTCAACATCATCGACACCCCCGGCCACGTCGACTTCACGGTCGAGGTGGAGCGCGCCCTGCGCGTGCTGGACGGTGCCATCCTGGTGTTGTGCTCGGTAGCCGGCGTGCAGTCGCAGTCCATCACGGTGGACCGCCAGATGAAGCGCTACAACGTGCCCCGTCTGGCCTTCGTCAACAAGGCGGACCGCTCGGGCGCCAACCCGGCGCGCGTGGCTTCGCAGCTCAAGAGCAAGCTGGCGCTGAACTCGGTGCTGATGCAGCTCCCCATTGGGCTGGAGGACAAGCACGAGGGCGTGGTCGACCTGGTCACCATGAAGGCGATCTACTTCGACGGCGAGAAGGGCGAGACCATCCGCATCGAAGACATCCCCGCCAACATGCAGGACGAGGCCGAGGCCGCTCGCGAGGAGATGCTGGACGCCGTGTCCATGTTCTCCGACGACCTCATGGAGGCCATGCTCGAGGAGACGGTCACCGAGGACATGATCCACGACGCCGTCCGCAAGGGCGTGCTGGCCTTGGAGCTTTGCCCGGTGTTCATGGGTTCGGCCTACCGCAACAAGGGCGTTCAGGCGCTCCTGGACGCGGTCAACCGGTACCTGCCGGCGCCGACGGACGTGGTCAACGAGGCGACCAACCTCGACACCGAGGAGCCTTTCCCGGTCAGCCTGAAGTCCGACGATCCCCTGATCGCGCTGGCTTTCAAGCTGGAGGATGGCCGTTATGGTCAGCTGACCTACATCCGCCTGTACCAGGGCACGCTGAAGAAGGGTGAGACCATCTTCAACATGCGCACCGGCAAGAAGGTGAAGGTCGGCCGCATCGTCCGTATGCACAGTGACGAGATGGAGGACATCACGCAGGCCGAGGCGGGCGACATCGTCGCGCTCTTCGGCATCGACTGCGCCTCCGGCGACACGTTCTGCGACTCCGACATCCGCGCGACCATGACCGACATGTTCGTGCCGGAGCCGGTCATCAAGATGTCCATCACGCCCAAGGACTCCAAGTCCCAGGCGAACCTCTCCAAGGCGCTCAACCGCTTCTCCAAGGAGGATCCGACCTTCCGGACCTACCTCGACAAGGAGTCGGGCGAGACCATCATCGCCGGCATGGGCGAGCTTCACCTCGATGTCTACATCGAGCGCATGAAGCGCGAGTACAACTGCGCCGTCGACGTGGGCGCGCCGCAGGTGGCCTACCGCGAGACCATCACCCAGCGGGGCGACTTCACGTACGTCCACAAGAAGCAGACGGGTGGTTCCGGTCAGTACGGTAAGGTCATCGGCTGGATGGAGCCGTCCGAGGAAGAGGACTACGAGTTCGAGTGGAAGGTGAAGGGTGGCAACATCCCCACCGAGTTCCAGTCGGCCATCGAAAAGGGCTTCAAGCAGTCCATGGAGAAGGGCCGTCTCATCGGCTTCCCCGTGGTGAACATGAAGTTCGTCATCGAGGATGGTGCCTCACACGCCGTTGACTCCTCCGACAACGCCTTCCAGGCTACCGCCCGGGGCGCGTTCCGGGCGACCTACGGTAAGGCCCGCCCGGTCATTCTCGAGCCGGTCATGAACGTGGCCATCGAGGGTCCGACCGAGCACCAGGGTCAAATCATCCGCACCATCAACCAGCGCCGCGGCATGATCGTCGGCACCACCGAGGAGCAGGGCTTCGCGCGCGTCGAGGCTCACGTCCCGCTGAGCGAGATGTTCGGCTACTCCACGGTGCTGCGTTCGGCCACCCAGGGTACGGCGGAGTTCTCGATGGAGTTCGAGAAGTACCAGCCGGTCCCGCGGGAGGTCGCTGAGCTCCTCAAGAAGGAGTACGAAGGCAAGATCGAGCTGCCCGACGACGAGTAGTCGGCACGGTCAGTTATGATCGATCGGTCCGTCAGGACCTGAAGAGCCCCGCTCGGAGACGAGCGGGGCTTCTCGCTTCTCTGGAGGGAACCTTGGGCGTCGGTGGGGGGGCTTCGCTGGACAGGCGTGGTGCCCTCCAACCCGCTGACCGATATGGCCAACTTCATCGGGGCCGTGGTCGAGTTTCGCTCATCTCGCTCGCCCTGGCTCAACGCCAGGTGCTGGTCAAAGAGGAACGCCAGCAGGCCCTCGAAGCGCAGCTGGCCACGGCCGAGCGCGCGGCGGCCCTGGGGCGCAGCTTCGAGCGCTTCGTGTCGTCGAGCGCGGCGACAACGTCTCCCGGGAGATGACCGTGTTCTTCAGCGACATCCGTGACTTCACCGCAACGACCGAGGCGATGGCGCTTGAGGAGACCTTCGAGTTCATCAACGACTACCTGGCCGCGATGGAGCCACCGCGCCGAGCCCGCGGTGGGTTCATCGACAAGTACATCGGCGACGCCGTCATGGCCCTGTTCGACGGGCCAGCGGATGACGCGGTGCAGGCCGCGGTGGACTCCTTCCAGGCGCTGCAGAAGTACAACACCGAGGCAGGGCAGTCGGTTGCAATTGGCTTCTCGGGTCGAGTCGCTGACGAAGAACTACGGGGCGGCCGTCCTTGTCACCGGGGACAGTGCGGAACGGCTGACGCCCGGCCGGTTCGCGACGCGTGTGGTGGATCGGGTACGCGTGAAGGGGCGTAGCACACCGGTGGACCTCGTGGAGGTTCTGGACGCGCTGCCTGCAGATCCAGACGCAACATGACCAAGAGGTCGGCATTCGCCGCCCCCTTGGTCAAAGCGTCTGGAATCGTTCAGATGTATCGCCCTTCGGGCTCGGGCTGATCAACACGGCTAGCGCCGCATTGATCAGCGCGAACATCGTCTCGAAGCGCGAGGTGCCTTTGGTGCGGCGTTTCAGGCCTATGTGAAAGGCGACTTCGCGGTGGCCGGTGCTGCCTTCGAGGCATTCGAGGACGACCAGGCTGCTGCGTTGCTGGCGAGCCGGTGCAGTCGGCTGGCGACGACGCCGCCAACGAGCGACTGGGACGGCGTTGCGACGTGGACGTCCAAATAGGCTGCTTCACTAGTTCATCACCACCTCCATCCCCACCTTGGCCACCACCTCCCCGCCGTAGCCTCGGTCAGCGTCCATCCATGCCACGTTCACGCTCACGTCCCCGTCGAAGGTCGCCGGCAGCGTGGTCTCCAGGTAGCCGTCATTGCTGGCGTTGGGCTCGACGAAGATGGTCTGGACGGCCAGCTCCTGGCCGGTCTCCACGTTCACCAGGGCGGCGCGGATCTCGACCATACGCTGACGGGCCTCCTGCTCGTGCGCCTTCTGCCAGGCATCTGGGCTTGCTGTCACGGCGGCCGGCGCCTTGTAATCCAGCTCGATGGGGGCGCTGATCACCAGTCGCGGGGCCGTGGGGAGTGTTGCGACGTCCTCGGGAAGGTGTTCGACGCCGTCCAGGGAGGCGGTCCATTGGACACTCGCGCGGGATTTCTTCAGCGACGACCGGAAGTCGTGGTTGTCGACGCGGCCAGCGCCCTGGTCGCAGGCGACCGTGACCATCATGGCGAACATGGCGAAGCTGGTGAAGATGTGGCGGTTGCGTCGCATGGCGGACTCCTGGGCAAGGCTTCGTAGCGGGGCAGTTGGATGGTGGTCCTGGCTCCATGAGCAGGGACCGTGCCAACGTCTTCGCCGACATGCCTCGCCCATCAACGCTGGGCCTCCGCCGGCCGTCAGAGGCGTGGTCGGAGGTGTCGTCGGCTCGCCTACGTAGTGTCTACGTAGTGGTTACGTAGACGAACCCTCGAGCACGGCCTGCACCCGCTCGGGAGAGAGGTTGATGGTTGCGGTGGGGCGGGGGTACTTGCCAAAGGCCAGGGCTTCGAAGGCCTCCAGCGCGCGGACCGAGAAGAGGTGCTGGTTGGGCAGATGCTCGTCGCGGTAGTAATCGGGCGGCGCCATGACGTAGGGGTTGGTGTTGATCTCCCACACCTGGATTCGGCCGTCTTTGAGCGAGTAGTCGAGCCGTCCGTACTGGATGTTGGCCCGCTCGAAGATGTCCCAGAGCTGGTCGCGATGCGGGTCTTCCTGGGTGAAGCGCAGCTCTTCGGCCAGGTACTCCTCGTCGAACACCTCGTTGTTCTTCAGCTGCCACTCGTGGCCGAACTGGATGTGGCGCGGCAGCAGGGCGTCGCCGATGCGGGCGTATGCGTACTTGCGGTACAGGCCATCGGGGAAGACCGTCTCGCAGAACTCCACGGCGACGAGCTCCGGCACCGGGAAGCCTGCGATGACCGTGCGGGCGATGGCATCGTCGAGCTGCGCCTCGGTGTAAGGGCCCGCTCCGATCGAGCCGCCGTGGTCGTTGGCCAACCGCAGAAACACGGGGCGGCGCAGGGGGCGGGGGAGTTCGGCGATGGGGTAGATGGTGAAGTCGTTGGTTCCGTCGCCGTGGAGCATGGTCAACAACTCCACCCGCCGCATGGACCGCAGCGGGTGGTTGAGCAGCCGAAACTCGACGTCGGAGGCCTCCAGCTGCTGCCAGATGTCGGCGACCAGGAGACGCTGGTGCAGGTTGAGTCGCTCGATGTCTGCGAAGATGTAGGTGCCGCTGGCCAGCTGGCGTTCTACCAGCAGCTGATCGTAGGGAAGGATGCTGACGAGTCCCTGAAGGGGGTGCCCAAACCCCGCCAGATAGCGCTCCATCGTATAGGTGTGCTGGCGGTTGACGACGTAGTGAATCACCGGCGTCGGGCGGTCGGGGCGAAGCGTGGGGCGCTTGCCGGTGGCCAGCCACTTGCCCATGTCGCCCGCCTGTTTGGCTTCGTACCGGATGAGGCGCTTCTGCCGCACCTCGACTTCGGCCTTTTCGTCCTCGGTGACGCTCCGGTCGAAGGCGGCCCGCAGGCGCTGTTCGGCGCCTTCCCAGTCGCGCGCATTCCCCAGGCGCATGGCGTCGTGCAGGAACGATGCGCGAAGGCGGACGCGACATGTCTCGATGCGCTCGGCCATGGCGGCGCGCTCGTCGTCGTTGCCGTCGAAGCGGGCTTCGGCGGAGGCGTAATGCTGCAGGGCGAGTGCCAGATCACCCGCGTCCCGGACCCGGTCCCCCTCGGCCTGGAAGTCCTGCCACAGCGCCTTTCGCAGCTTGTCGAACAGAGCCATCGGCCGGGATGGTACAGGCCTGGGAGGCGAAGCGGAACACCGTGGACAACAAGAACATAGCAGCAATCGGGCGATGAGTGTCGATGCTGACCGCTCGCGACTAGCGCTGCGTGGTGGGTGGGCTCAGCGTCGCTCGCCCCGGTAGAACTCCAGGTACTCCTTGACGTTCGCCGGGCTTCCCATGATGACCGGGCAGCGTTCGTGCAGCGACGTCGGCGTCAGGTCCAGCAGGGCCTCGTCGCCCGTCGTCGCGATGCCGCCGGCCTGCTCCACGATGGCCGCCATCGGGGCGGCTTCGTAGATGAGACGCAGCTTGCACTCTCCGTTCACCGGGTCCTTCCGGTAGGTCTTCGGGTACAGGAAGATACCGCCGTACAGCAGGGTCCGGTGGACGTCGGCGATCATGGAGCCGATATATCGCGACTTGTACGCGCCCGACTCCGGCGACTTCACGAAGTCGACGTAGTCCCGTGTTGCCTGGTCCCAGTAGGCGCTGTTGCCTTCGTTGGTACTGTAGATGGTGCCGCGCTCAGGGATACGGATGTTGGGGTGGGACAGCAGGAACTCACCGACGCCCGCGTCCAGCGTGAAGCCGTGCACGCCCTGGCCGGTCGAGTACACCAGCATGGTGCTCGACCCGTAGATGACGTAGCCCGCGGCCACCAGCTCCCGCCCCTTCTGCAGCACGTCCGCATCGACCCCGGGCGTCCCCTCCGGACTCACCCGCTGCGTAATGGAGAAGATGGTGCCCACGGACACGTTGACGTCGATGTTCGAAGAGCCATCCAGCGGGTCGAAGCTCAGCGCGTACTTGCCCTTGGGGTACTTGTCGGGAATCGGGATGAGCTCCTGCTCCTCCTCGCTGGCCATGCAGCACAGGTGCCCACCGTGGTCCATGGCCCGGTAGATGGTGTCCTGGGCGTACCGGTCGAGCTTCATGACGGTGTCGCCCGAGGCATTGGAGTCCACCGCCTCGTCCTGCCCCAAGACATCCAGCAACCCCGCCTTGCGGACTGCCCGGGCGATGACCTTGAAGGCCAGGGTCAGGTCCCACAGCAGGGCCGTGAGATCGCCCGTGGCGGAGGGGTGAAGGGCCTGCGACTCGACCAGGTGCCGCTGTACGGTGATGATCTTCGACATGCTCGGCCTCGCTCGTGTGGGGTGGCGCGTGGGACGTGAGACTCTGCCACCTCGACCGTTTGCGTGCCACCCCGACTCGACGAAGGCCGCGGGTTGAGCCACAGTGCGGCCGCGATGGATCTCTTCTTGTCGGTGGACGGGCGGCCTGGGGCCGATGGCTATGATGGTCGCTCGGGGAGCTCTGGGAGTCTCTCGGGCCAGGACGGCAGCGACGGGCAGGACGCAGGCGTCGCCGAGCCGGGCGAACGGGCGGGGGAGATCGCCTTGCGGCTGGCCGCCAACGCTGACGTCATCGCGATTCGCGGAACCACGTCTGGCCCGCTCGGGGGGGAATCGGTCGACCAACAGTGGTCCGCCGGCGAGTTCGGCGCGCTGAGCCTCTCTGCGCGCGGCGGTCGGGGTGGCGACGGCGGTCGCGGCGGCGACGGGGGAGGCGGCGCTCGCGGTCGCCGGGGTCGGGACGCGACCCGAAGCAGCAACGGTGGCAACGGCGGTCGCGGAGGTGACGGAGGGAACGGCGGTCGCGGGACGGACGGCGCACCCGGCGGCTCCGGGGGCTCTATCACGCTCGATGTTGCCGAGGACGACACCTATCTTCTCATGGCTGTCGAGGGTGCCGAGGCGCCGTCATCGCTCGTGGTCGGCGGCGACGGTGGGCACGCCGGAAGTCACGGCCGTGGAGGCTCGGGAGGCTCCGGCGGTAGCGGCGGCTCGAGCTACACCTGGCACGAGACGCGGTATCGCAACGAGACGGTCCACAACAGCGACGGGACCACATCGAGCCGACGTGTCTCCTATACCGTCTCGCACACGAACCCAGGCGGCTGGAGCGGGCCCTCGGGGTCGTCGGGTCGGACGCCCTCCTCGCCGCTTCACGTCGGCGACGATGGTGGCGACGGGCGATTCACCATCGTCGTTCACGCCGAGGGTGGCGGTAGGAAGGACTACGACCGCCGCTACGACCTGCGCCTGACGGACTTCGAGCTGCTCGAAGACGACACCGAGGATGCCGACGGCATCCTGGAGTTCGGCGAGGTCGTGCTGGTCTCGGGGCTGGTGTTCGAGAATGTGGGCGGTATGCCGACGCCGCCGAACCAGCGTATTCGGCTGCAGCTCTGGGACGGTACGTGGGTCGGGCCGCTCGGGGACACGCTCTACATCACCGAGTCATTGGCTCCGGGGCAGACGGTCCACGTCCCGGGCGTGCTGCGGTTCCGCATCAACCGTCCGCCCCACGCCCCGGTGGGGGCGCCGCGGGTGGAGCGCGAGCCGGTGCGACCGGCGGCGGTGCAGCTGGGCGAGGAGCGGGACGAGAAGGCCGCATTTGCGCGGATGTACAAGGGCGTCACGCTGACTCGGGAGCTGGTGGCGCAGTACCCCGTGCGTAACACCGACGGCATCGTGGCGCTGCGGTCACTGGCGCCGGGCGAGCGCACCCACGTACGGTTCCGAGTGGAGAATATCTCAGGAAAAGCCCTGGGTGCCTCCTCGGAGCGCGGGCGTAAGCTCCTGCTGCAACTTCACTGGGTGGACGGCGACCTGCTGGCTCGGGAGCTGATGCTGGAGGACGCCCAGCGGCGCCCCGTGCCCCTGGACGGCGCGCGGCAGGGCCTGCGCGGTCATGTGGTGGAGATCCCCGAGCTGGGGGCCGGCGAAAGCTACCTGCTGGAGGCGACGCTGGGGCTGAGCGCCGATGCCGTGCTGTACCGGTCGGCCACGCTTCACGCGACGATTCACCTCGACGAGGCGGGTAGTGGCGAGCGGATCGCCGTGCAGCACCGTGAGCTCACCGTGCGGGTGGAGCCGGCGTTCAGCTTCGACCTCGACTCGGAGGTCGTTTTCGTCACCCAGAACACCACCAGCCGTGAAGCGTACCTGTCGTGGCGCGTCCTGACCGACAAGCACCTGGGGCTCAAGGCCGACTTCTGGAGCATCTCGCGCTACGGCCACTTCGACATGCGCAAGGATTTGGAGGACGGCACGAATCTTCGCGCGCAGACCGAGGACAAGGTCATCGTCGTCCTCAACCAGCCCTTCAACCCCAAGGGCACCGAGGAGACGGACCTGCCGACGGAGTATTTGAAGGGGCGCGACTTCCGCGAGGGAGCAACGGCCTTCAACACCCACTACCTGGTGGTGGGCAGCAAGGGCGGCTTCGAGCTGGAGCAGTTCCTCGAGCCGACCGAGGAAGAAGGGCTCAGTGGCGACACCTATCCGGACGCCAAGTCGTTCATCCGGACCGTGGTCGCCAGCGGCGGGCCGCTGACCCAGGAGCTGTTCAAGGACGACATCACTCAGCACATCGACCGGGTGCCGCTGGTGCATTGGACCTGGCCGTTCCAGAAGCCCAGCATCGAGCATCTGCACAAAGCCGCCTACAAGCTGGCGGCGAGGTTGGCCGAAGTGCAGCCCAACCGGCGCTACGTCATCGTCATGCCCGACACGCTGGAGGAGCCCAAGAAGGTCGGCCGCACCTGGTTCGGGTTCCCGAAGTGGTACCTCGGCATGGCGCAGGTCAGGCGAACGCTGAACACCGAGACCAGCTCGGCGCTCATTCTGTCGGTGCCGCCGGACGCGCTGAACGGCCACGACTTCATCATGTCGGCGGCGACCCGGTTCGCGCTGCTGCTGGCGCTGAGCTTCGAGGTGAAGCTGGAGCGGCTGCACTGGCTGGTGCACCGGATGGACGCCCTCAGCGACGACGACGTCACCACCCTGGAGCTGCTTGTCCTGGCCATCACCGTGGACCTGGCGGAGGAGCAGGAGGCGCTTCGGTCAGGTCGAGGGCGCCTCGATGACGAGGTCTGTCAGGAGAAGCTGTCGAACCTGGAGCGGCTGTGCCGGTTCCCGCTGGACCCCGCCATCGCGGTCACCAAGCGCACGTGGCGGCCACTGGCGCGGCTGGTGGGGGCCATCGAGTTTCTGGCTCGGAGCCAGAAGCGCTGGTGGATGCTGTGGGGCCGCAACAAGAAGGTGACGCGCTACACGCTGGAGAGGCTGAAGCTGTTGCGCTCGGACTGGTTCTCCGGAAGCCTCGTCGACGAGCTGGGCGAGCCGACGGTGCTGCCCGAAGAGGTCGACAAGGTCGTGACCGAGACCGTGGCCGACCTGGAGGCCGCCGCCGAGGGGCGCCGTGAGGCCATGCAGCAGGGCGAGGTCGAGATGTCGGCGGCGGAGGCCGCGATGCACCTGCTGCAGGCCCCCGAGGGCGTCGGCTTCGGCGCGCTGACCCGGGACATCGACGCCTGGACCCACCCGGCGTCCCGGGTGTGGACCGAGTCCGAGCTACACCGAGTGGCACGCGAGGAGCAGGCACGGGTCCGCAAGCGGCAGGCCCTGGAGGCGGCCAATACCGAGGCGCGTCAGGACCTGCTGGTCCGTTCGGCGCCCGAGCCGGTGGAGTTGCCCGAGAGCGAGCAGGACGCCCAGGTCGAGGTCGCCGACGTCGTCACCGCTTGAGGTCGGGGTACTTCTTTCCAAACGCCTCTTCGCGGGCCTTTCGCTGCTCTCGCATCTTCCGCATCTTCTTCTGGAAGTGGGCAGAACTGCTATCGTTGGAGCGCTTGCGGGCAGCCTGAACGGCTTGGTCTTTGGTGTACTCGACGAGCTGCACGTCATAGACGGCGTCCTCGCCCGCCTTCATCGTGAGGTGGGTGTAGGTGGGGGTGGCGCTGGCGCACAGTCGCCCGCGGTGCAGCGAGTCCTGCGCTGCCGGGGTCTGGGCGTCCGGATGCACCTTGGAGCCCTCGCGATAGGGCCGCGGGGCATCGCCCGGCTCTCCCGCGTATACCGTGCATCCGAACTCGGGGTAGGGCTCGGTGAAAACGAGGGCGGCGGGGAGTTTGTAGCCAGCGGCCACGGCATCGAACAGCTCGAGGGCCTGCTTGGCGGACCGGCGGTAGGTGACCGAGCGATAGAGCAGGCGGCCTTCGACGAAGCCATAGCACCGCTGCGTGGCACCGGAGGCCTGCGCTGTTGGCGGGGTGAAGCACTGCGAGAACATGGGCGGCGTCTGGTTCCTGGTGTCCCGTCGCTTGCCCTTGACCCACGTCTCTGCGGCGAGGACGGACTCCTCCGAGCCGGTAAACGAGGCGGTCGACAGGTCGGCGCGCACCTGGGTCAGCGCCGACTCCGCGCAGGCGGGGATCGTGGCGACGCTGAGCAGCAGAGCGAGGGTGGTCAGTGGTTTCAAAAAGGGCTCCGAGGTCCGGGGCTTGGGTGGCGTCGAGGCCTGTGAACAGACCCTACGACCCGGTTCGTCCCCGCTCCATGGCTGAACGCCCCTTGTTAGACCGGTGTCAGACCGCAGCGCTGCTACTCTTCCTCCGCTTCTTCGTTTCGGAGCTCGTAGCAGTCGACCTCGTAGTCATCGGGGTTCTTGAAGCACTTGTAGAACTCCGGGTGGCGACACTCGTCGATGCACTCACGGTAATCCGCGCGAGAGCTCGCCAGGGCCTCCTCGTCGTCGAGCCACGGCTTCCAGTGGTGGGCATCGGGAAAGATGCCGCCGCACCGTAGCTCGCAATGGGGTTGAGGGAGCGCCTTGCTGGGACGTCCGTCGGCGCGCCGCGGGGCGCCTCTGACGATGCCGCTGTCTTCCGTCGACAGGTTGTCGTAGTCGCGCAAGTAGACGCCCAGGAGAGTGCCGTCGTCCGCCATGGTGAAATCGATGAACGTGCGAGGGTGGGGCTGGCCCTTGGGGGCCTCGAGCCACAGCCGCACGTAGCCTGGTAGCCCAGGGAGGAGCTCGGTCTGGATGGTGGTTGCGCGCCACGTGCTGGCGGTCTTGCCAAGCTCGGCGGAAAGCTTGCAGTCCGCTGTCCACGACACCTTCAGGCGGTGAACGCGCGGTCGAAGCTTTGCGGCGGGTGGTGGGTCCCCAATGGGATCCGGCTGGTGTTCGAGCTGGATGACGTAGTCACCGGCGAGCCGGACCTTCTGACCACACAGTGGCGGGGGGCGCTTGGCCTCGGCCGAGGGGTTGGACGCGCCGCGGTCCCTGGCCGGGCAGGCCGTCAGTAGCGCCAGCATGATCCCGGCCGTCATCGTCGTCGCTCGAAAGTCCCCCATGCCCATGATGACAAACAAGCCCTCGACTTCATTCCAGGCTCTCGTCGACGCGATTTACCTGCTCGCCGGGCTACTCCGGCGCACCCGAACGCGTTCCTCGCGCCACGTGAGCAGCACTCGGAGCATCACCGCCCAACGTGAGGGCAGCTTACAAACACCGCACGAGTGTAGAGGATGTCTACACTCCGACGGAAGCGAACGGCGGGGGAGCGCCGAAAACGGTACGTCGACCGTTGGCACCAAACCTGCACAAGACCGCGCCCATCGGAAGTTCTGCAGTCCGAACCCGATCAGCCGACGTATCCCTGGCAACTGACCCTCCGATTCGCGACACTTGCAGCGCAGCATCCCGCGAGTCCCTCCCGAGCCTCAGACACGAGTCCCCGTCATGCAGCTCCTCTCAGCCGTGCCGCTGTCCCGCATCCGCTACTCCCTGCTCACGACGATGATCGCCACATCACTGGCGCTCGGTCTGGCGGGGTGCCCGGAGGATCCTGACGACGCGACGGTGCAGCTACCGCAGCCACCACCGACGGACCCCACGACGCCGGTGGAGCCGACCGAGCCGCCCGCACCCGTGGACGTCTACACGGTCGCGTCGCTCTTTCCGACCGAAGGGCCCACCAGCGGCTACACCCAGGTCGAGCTCTACGGCCAGGGGCTGGAAGAGGTCGTCGAGGTCTACTTCGGTGAGAGCAAGGCCCTCGAGACCCTGGCCATCACCGACTCGCTGGTGGTCGCGCTGACGCCGCCGCGCCCGCGCGGGCTGGTGGACGTGACGGTGGTCACGGCCGAGGGCGTTTCGGCGACCCTGACGGCGGCCTTCCGCTTCGAGTCCGACATCCAGATCACCGACGTCATCCCCTCCGACGGCCACATGCTGGGCGGCGAGCCGGTGACCGTGCGCGGTAGCGGCTTCACCGAAGACACCACCCTGGTCTTCGACGAGCGGCAGGCGCTTCAGGTCGAGTTCGTCGACGACACCACCCTGGTGGCCATAACGCCGCAGTCCGACGGCACCGGTTTCGTGGACGTACACGTCGCGGGCTCGCAGGGCGTGGGGACGCTCGAGGACGGGTTCGAGTACTTCGTGGCCCCGGAGATCGTGCAGGTGCTGCCGGCCGCGGGCTCTGTCGCTGACGCGCATCGCGTCGACCTCGTCGGTGCTGGCTTCACGTCGCCCATGGCCATCTCGGTGGACGGACGCCCCGCGTCGGAGGTGGTTGTCCACGACGGCGGGCACGTGACCGCGACCTTCCCGCCGGGCGACGAGGCCGGCCCTGTCGATGTCGTCGTCAGCACGGCGTACGGCACCGCGGTGGCGGCCGGAGGCTTCACCTACATCGGCCTGGACCAGCCCGACACGCTGGCGCTGTGGGCCGCGCATCCGGCGACCGGGTCCATTCACGGCGGTACACACGTCACGCTTACGGTAGCGGGTGTCACCCAGGCGGTGGGCACGACGGTGCTGTTTGGCGAGACGGCGGCCACGATCCTTCGGGTCGACCCCGAGCACTACACCCTCCAGGTGGCCGCCCCGGCCACGGAGACGCCGGGCCCGGTGGACATCTCGGTGAGTGTGGGCGCTCAGACCGTCGCGCTGGCCGACGCGTTCGTCTACGTGGCGGCCCCGCAGGTCCACGAGATTCAGCCCAACCATGGGCCGCTCGAAGGCGGCACTGCCGTCACCATCACCGGCCGTGGGTTCGCGCCCGGCGCCGCGGTTCGTATCGGCGCGCTGCCGGCGGCACAGGTAGAGGTCATCGACGAGACGACCCTGACCGCCGTGACGGCGCCCGGGAGCCCCGGTATCGCCAATGTGACCGTGCTCCAGAACGGCGTGACGGACACGCTCTACGGCGGGTTCCTCTACGCCGGCGGGCTCGATGTCTTCGTCGTGTCCCCGTCACTGGGCAGCCAGGCCGGCGGAACGTTGGTGGAGATCATGGGTGACGGGTTCGGTCCCGACACCCAGGTGTCCTTCGGCGGCACCATCGCCCCGTGGATCATCGTGGAGTCGAGCACCAAGCTGCTGGTCAAGACGCCGCCGGGCACTCTCGGGGCCGTCGATGTCGAGGTGGGCTCGGGCGGCGTCAGTGCCGTGCAGCCCAAGGGTTTCACCTACTACGACCCGTCCAGCACCCCCGGCACGTGGGGGCCCTCCATCTCTCGGAACGTCAACGTGACCGTCGTCGATGGCTTCACCCGTCAGCCCGTTCCCGGCGCCGCGGTGATGCTGGGCGAGGATGCGTCGTCGCCGCACAAGGGGATGACCGACGACAACGGACAGATCACCTTCGGCGGGGAAGACCTCGTGGGCCAGCAGACCGTGACGGTGAGCGGGTCGGCGTACGCGACCGCGCAGATCATCGGGTTCGACAGCGAAAATGTCGCTGTGGCGGTGGACCCCGAGCTGACCTGCGAGCAGATCGAAGACCTCATCCCCTGCGACGGCCCGACCGGTGGCCAGCAAGCCCAGGTGGAGGGCGAGGTGAAGGCGCCGTTCAAGGGTACCTTCAACCCGGTCGGCAGCTGCGCCGACGAGACGACGGCCCCGGGCACGCTGTGCCTGACCTGCTCGGGCGACCTCGACTGCGGTGACGGTCAGGTCTGCACCGAGCTGCAGGACCAGGGGTCGGTGTGCACCTCGCCGTGCCAGACCGACGGCGATTGCCCTGGTGGCTTCGCCTGCCTGCCCATCGCGCCGGAGTTCACGTTCCAGTGCGTGCCCTCCGCGGGCGAACTGCGGACCTACTGCGACATCACCGAATTCGGGCTCGACAGCCAGCAGGCCATCACGTGGCCAGGTGTTCTCGTCGGCCCCGATGGGCAGTTCGACATGCCCAGCCGGCTCGGCAATTTCGCGGTCTACTGCTGGAGCGGCCTCTACAAGGACGGCGTCTTCACTCCGCAGAAGCTGGGTGTCCTGCGCAACCAGGGGGCCTTCGAGGACGGTGAGATGGTGCAGACCACCATCGAGATGAACCATCCCATCGACACCCCCATCGAGATCGTGCTCGACCGGCCGGACATCGGCCCCGCGGCGCCCATCGGTGAAGAGTCGGTTGGCGTTCGCATTGCCCTGGATCTGGGCAGCGACGGCATCCTGGACTTCCCCGCGCTGCAGGTGAAGAACCGCGAGGCCATCGAGACGGTGCTGCCCGAGAAGCTCAGCGGTAATCTGTCCGATGCCCGCTGGGTCGTCATCGCGACGGTGACCAACTCGTTCGTGCCCAACGCCTATTCCACGACGTGGGAGCGTGGCCTGTCCGACATCAACAGCGACCGGGCCTTCAAGCTGGAGGCGGGCGTGTGGAACCCGGTGGTCGGCAGCGCCGAGACCGTCCACAGCATCTCGAACGCCGGCGACTCCATCCTGGGTGTGGGCTCCAACGGGCAGATCATCCGCAGCTTCGCCAACGGCTACTGGGCGCTCATGCAGTCCGGTACCAAAACCGACCTTTACGCGGTGTCGGCCACGCCCGACGGTCCGGCGCTTGCCGGTGGTGCGGACGGCACGCTGCTGGCCTTCGATGGCATCACCTGGTCGCCCATGGACAGCGGCGTGACGACGCCGGTCCTGGGCGTGCTGGTGCGGTCGGCGAGCGACGGCTACGCCGTTACCGGTGACCAGATTCTGCGTCAGACGGGCACGAGCTGGGCAATCGAGCACACCGCCGGCGCCACGCTGCGCGGCATCGCGGCGGGGGCGGACGGCGACGTCTGGGCGGTGGGCGACGCTGGCACCGCGCTGCGCTACACCGAAGGCGCCTGGAACGAGGTCCCGACGCCGGGTCAGGTCAGCCTGCGCGCTGTGCTCACCACGAGCCAGGGCGAGACCTGGGCCGTGGGGGCCGGAGGTGCTCTCCTGCAGCTGTTCGACGGTGCTTTTGCCGCCATCGACAGCCCCACCGACGCAGGCCTCAACGCGATCTGGGAGGCCGACAACGGCGACCTCTGGGTGGTCGGTGACCGTGGCACCATCCTGCGCCGCGACGGCGAGGGGACTTGGTTCAACGACTCCCCCAAGGGCTACCGGTCCAACTTCCTGGCCGTCGGTGGCATCGGCGACGGCGCCTGGGCCATGGGCTCGCACGAGCTCGTCATGGGCCCCATGATGGCGATCCCGGAGAACATCCGGCCCTCCAACGGCGGTGTCCTGGGCGGTGCCTTCAGCGAAATGGCGTGGGAGGCCCGGGACACGGTCGACCCGCACTTCAACCTGGTCAGCTTCGGTGGGGTCCTGGGACCGTGCACGGCGTGTGGGATGACCTTCGTGATCCCTTATGAGGAGTGGCGCACCGTGGCCAACGGCAACAACGACCGAGCCGTGTTCGCCGACCTGTCCTCGCTGACCGGCAAGTCGTTCCTGGAGGCGGGCACCAAGCCCGTGACCATCACCCGGGCCTACATGGACTCGGACGGGTTCGACTTCGACGAGGCCGGTGGTGACGAGTTCACCTCGTCCTACTTGTGGCGGAGCTGGGCCGGCAACGAAACGACGGTCTTCAAGAACTAGGCAGAAACCTCCCCGGCGGGGTTTCGCGCGGCCGCCTTTTTGGCCACACTGCGGCCCGTGGACGAGGACCGCACACGGCTCATCAGCGCGATGCCCGAGCCCAAGAACGTCGCTGGCTCGATGACCGTCGAGGAGGCGTTGGTCGAGGGGGGCGTGCAGATCGGCCCGATGGGCGAGCATCTGGTGGCCGACTTTCAGGCTGCAGAGCGCTTCCAACCCAAGCACGAGAAGCTGGCGCTGCTGGGCAAGGGCGCCATGGGGCAGGTCTTCATCGCCAAGGAGCGGGACCTGGGGCGCACCGTCGCGGTCAAGCGCATCGATCCCGCCAAACTGGGCAAGGGCAGCGACCACCTGCTGCGCCGGTTCTACATCGAGGCGCAGATCACGGCTCAGCTCGAGCATCCGGCGATCGTCCCCGTCTATGAGCTGAACGTCGACGAGGAAGGGCGGTTCGACTACTCGATGAAGGTGGTCCGAGGGGAAACCCTCAAGGATTACCTCAAGGAGACCAAGCGGCAGTACACCGAGCTGGGACGCCCGGACGAGGACCACGGTCTGGCCGACCGGCTCGAGATCTTCCTCTCCGTGTGCGCCGCCATGAGCTACGCCCACGCGCGCGGGGTCATCCATCGCGACCTCAAGCCCGAGAACATCATGCTCGGCGCGTTCCACGAGACCGTGGTGATGGACTGGGGGCTGGCGACCATCGTCGGCACCGAGCCCGATGTCGAAGGCGACGCCAAGGTCGCGCCCGGGCTGGCCCACGAGACCCAGATGGGGGTGATCGTCGGCACGCCGCTGTACATGGCGCCCGAGCAGGCGCGGGGCAACAAGAAGGAGATGGGCCCCCACTCCGACCAGGTGTCGCTGGGGCTCATCCTCTACGAGCTGGTGACGCTACAGCGTGGCTATACCGGCAAGGACCTGATGCAGATCGTCTGGGCCGCGGCCGAGGCCAAGCTGCGCCCGGTGGAGTTCTTCAGCAAGAAGGAGCGCGTGCCCCGGGAGCTCAAGGCTGTCATCAAGAAGGCCTGTGCGCTGAACCCCAAGGATCGCTACCCCGATGTGGCCGCGCTGGCGGCCGACGTCCGCCGTTTTGTCCAAAACGAAGAGGTCCAGGCCGCGCCAGACGGCCCCCTGCAGAAAATGGGGCGCTGGATCAGCCGACACCGAGCCCTCGCACTGAGCCTTCTGTTGGGCACGCTGCTGCTGGGTGCCGTGGTCACCGGCGGGACCTGGATCCTCGGCCAGATGGCGCTGACCGAACAGAAGGAGGCGGCCGAGCGTCGCGAGCTTGCCCTGTCGAATCTGGTGGGAGGCGTCAGTGAGCGAGCGTATGCCATCAACGGTGCCTTCGAGCACTGGACGTCCCTGCTGACAGGCATGGCCACCGCCGCCGAGGTGGCTCTCACGGTGCCTCCCCGTTCCGACCAGTACTTCTACATGTGTCGCGAGAAGGCGACGTCGCCCAAGGACATGGGCAAGGCGAAGGTCTACTTCAAGAAGGTCAGCTTCGACTGGCTGTGCACCGAGACCGCGCCAGGGGTCGACAAGGGACCGCTAAAGGCGCGCTTCCAGCAGCTGGCGACACTCTCGCCGCCGTTCCGCCGGGCCCGCCTGACCAGCGCCGATCCGGAGATCCTCGACGAGAGCCCCAAGAAGCAGTGGAAACTGGTGCGCGACGGGCCGCTCCCGGTGCTTTTCGGCTACATGGGCCTGCCCGAGGGAATCATGGCGACCTACCCGGGACGCGACACGGCACGTGACAACTACGACCCACGCAAGCGCCCCTGGTACAAGGAAGCCAAGGAGCAGCGCGGGCCGCTGTGGTTGGCCATCGACACCAAGAGCGAGCGCAAAGGCCTGGTCGTGACGGGGAGTATGGCTGCGCGCCACCCCAAAACCGACGAGCTGTTGGGCGTCACCGCGGTGGACGTGGAGATGAGCTATCTCATCGACCGTTACCTGCAGATGCCGGAGGGCATCAAGGATGGCCAGGCCGAAGTCTTCATCCTCAACGAAGACGGCGAGGTGCTCGTGCAGTCCTCGATGCGCGACGTCGCCAAGGAGTTGAAGTCCTTCGAGACCAAGCCGTTCCCGCATCCCAAGCTGGTGGACGAGTTCCGAAAGCATACGGCCGGGCACGCCACCGCTCAGGGCGAGGGGGGCAAGACCGACCTGGTGCTGTGGAGCCGCATCGACGCCACCCATTGGTTCTACGCCGTGGTCGGCGCTGAGGACGCGATTCTCGCCCCATAGGACAACGCCACGTCATCCCTGCGACTGGGGGGCGTGCCCCCGATTCCACAGCGCGGGGCCGCCGGCGAAGCACCATAGGGCGATGACCGAGTCGCACACGGCGCAGCCAAACGACGACGTGGGTGCCAAGACGATGATGGGGTCGCCGTACAGGTGATGCATCACGTCCCAGCCCACATGCAGCGTCCAGGCGACTCCGATGAACCTCCAGGAGTCGAGCCCTTTGAAGGCGGCCAGGGTCGCGATCGCGGTGTAGACGAACTCCCACAGGCCAAGCCCGCTGCCGAGATAGGCCGCTCCCGCGCCCGCCACGAAAATGGCATTGAAGCGTCTCCGTGTGGGCTCTCGGAGCAAGCCCATCACGACCACGAACACCAGGCCACCCAGGATGGCTCCGACGACATCCGGAGCACCGACAATCCGTTCTTCCATCATGCACCCAGGATGCCGCCGGCGTGGCAGCCGCGACGAGTGGCATGAATGGCAATGTTCGTCTGATTTGTGCCAAGCTGTCGCTATGCGCGTCGCCATCCCGACCTATGACGGTGTCGTTCCCTTCGATCTGGCCACCCCGTGCGAGGTCTTCGGCCGCAGTAGGCTGGTTAGCGGCGCGCCCGCCTACGACGTGGTGGTCTGTGGAGACGCCACCGTGGACGCGGGGGCCTTCGCTCTGACGCCTCGGAGCCCGTTGTCCGCCATGGAGCAGGCCGACATCGTCGTCATCGCAGGGCTCGACCACCTCGACCGGCCGTTGGCCCCGAGTCTTTTGATGGGGCTTGGCCGGGCGGTGGCCAGAGGCGCGCGCGTCGTCAGCATCTGCACGGGGGCCTTCGTACTGGCGGAAGCCGGTCTCCTGCGAGGGCGCCGAGCAACCACCCATTGGCTGGCCGCCCAGGAGCTCGCCCGCCGCTACCCTGACATCGAGGTGGATCCTTCGGTCCTGTACGTCGACGAGGGCGACGTAATGACCTCGGCTGGCGCGGCCGCGGGGCTTGATCTGTGCCTGCACATGGTGCGCAAGGATTTTGGGGCTTCGGTCGCCGCCCACACGGCTCGAGTCTCGGTCATGCCGCTGGAGCGACCGGGCGGCCAGGCCCAATTCATCGCGCATCCAGTCCCTGATACCCCGGGGGACAGCCTGCAGCCGCTGTTGTCCTGGGTGGTCGAGCATCTCACCGAGGACCTGACCTTGCCGACGCTGGCACGTCGCGCCGGGATGAGCCGACGAACGTTGGTGCGACGCTTCCGCGAGCAGCTCGATACGACGCCCGGGCAGTGGGTCGCGAACGCCCGCGTGCGGCGTGCGCGCGAGCTGTTGGAGACGACCTCATGGTCCGTCGAGCGCGTGGCCGAGGAGGTCGGGTTCGGTTCCGCTGCCGCCTTCCGGGTCCGCTTCAAACGACAGGTCGGCACCACCCCCCGCACCTACCGTCTGGCGGTAGGCGGCCGCTAGCTCAGGCGGCCTGTAGCGACGAGGCACCGAGCAGGGCGTCGGCGACCGCGCGTTCCATGGCGAAAGAGGCTTCTTCCTGAGGGAAGTAGCCGGCGCCCTCCAGGCGCACTGTCTGGGCGTTGGAGAGTGCTTGCTCCCAACGCGCGAGGTGGGCTGGACCGATGGCGGGGTCCTGCATGCCCCAGACCAGCAGCGTCGGTTTGTCCGCCAGGGCACCACGCGCACCCCACAGATCAGGATGACACGAGCGCTTGCTCGGCTGGCGCCGGCCAAGCACTCTATCATCCTTCAACTATTACATGTATCGCCCTTCGGGCTCCTAAAGGCTGCTCATCAGCACCACTGCGTGTCACTGATGATCAGTGCGGCGCTAGCCGTGCTGATCGGCCGGAGCCCGAAGGGCGATACATCTCAACGATTCCAGACGCTTTGACCAAGGGGGCGGCGAATGCCGACCTCTTGGTCATGTTGCGTCTGATCATCGTACAATCGCTGGCTCCGACCCAGGAAAGGTGGGAGCAGTCACGGGTCGGTACCTTGTGCTTGGTCAATGGTGACTGACTAAGTAGCCTCTGGGCCTAGGTCGTCAAGTTCGATTGACTTTCTAGTGTCCGGACATTCCCGGACACTGTCCCGGACACTTGGCCTCAGGGGTCGGTCGCTGAACCCGATTTCAGGGGGTTACGGTTGGCACGGCGATTGCTCTTGAAGTGCCGGCATTCATCGTGGAAGAGAGGCTTATGTTCGATTTCCTGAAAAAGAAGAGCGACCCGACGCCTCAGCCCGAGCTGGAGCAGCAGCAGGCGCCATCCCGCAAGCAGATGCTCGGCGACAGCTTCGAGGAGCAGCAGAAGGCGCTCAGCCCGATGGACCAGATGCGGGGGAAGCTGACCGGCAAAGAGGCCCTTTACCAGGCCCGCCTTGCGCTGCCGGGACGCCACAAAGGGGTCATGAAGGACGCCAAGGACATCCCGAACCGGCACATCATCATGGAGCAGCTCGCTCACCGCGGTGCCTACAAGGGAATCGACGCCAAGACGGCGGCCGAGTGGGGCTACCGTGAGATGGGCGCCGTGGATGATCCCGAGAGTGGCTTCCGGGCGGTTCTCTACGCCCCGACCGAAGAGGCTCTGAAGGGAGAAACTCCCCAGTCCAAGGTCATCCGCGCGACGCACGGCGGCGCTCCTGTGCCCGTCATCGCCTTCCGCGGCACTGCCAACAAGAAGGGCGTCGCCGACGATGTGAATCGCGAGGGCATCGGCGCCTACCAGTTCGGCTCCAACAAGGAGAAGGTGGCAGGGCTCTTCGCCGCGGCCGGCGGTAAGGCGCTGGTCACCGGCCACAGCCTCGGCGGAGCGCTGGCCCAGCATGCGGCGGCCAACTTCCCGGGCAGCACGATGGAGGTGGTGACGTTCCAGTCTCCCGGCGTCGACAAGTCGGTCGCCAAGAAGGTCGCCAAGCACAACGAAAAGGCGGGGCCCGGCAAAGGCATCGCCTCAACGCACTATCGCGCTCAGGGCGACATCGTGCATGCCGCCGGCGAGGCGCTGACCGAGGGTGACGCCTACACCTTCCGTAGCGTGGGGCTCGGCAACGGCATGGATCACACCCAGTTCCCGTTGGCCCGGTTGGCCGCTGCTCGAGGCGGTGTCCTGGGGTCGGTGGGCAAGGGCGGCGAGAAGAGCGACCGTCTGGTGGGCATCGACAAGACCCACACCAGCGACGAGAAGGGCGACGTCGCCAACAAGATTGCCGAGTGGGGCCGCAAGGCGCTGGGCGGCATCGTCCGCGACGAGACGATGGAGAAGTACGTCCAGTTCTGGGAAAAGATCGTCGCGCTGGTGAAGACCCAGTCCTTCTCGCTGAACTACATCGGCGAGATCATCGAGATCAATCCGGACCTGACGCCGCCACAGAAAGCCAAGATGCGCATGCAGTGCGAGCAGCTCTACCTGCAGGTGGCCAAGGGCGACTAGACGTCCAGGCAAGGTCCTTGGTGTGGCGCTGCATCGCTTCCGCGAGCGGAGGCCCGCCTGTTGTTTCTTCACCGGCTGGTCCCGCGCCAGCGGGCGCCAGACTAGGGCTGTCGCGCTTTCAGCACGTCCCAGATGACGGGCATCACTGAGGCTTCGGGGTCGACCGAGAGGTTGTCGGTCGCGTCATTGACGATGACGAACACCAGGTCGCGCTGCTTGTCGATGACCCCCCAGACGCCGCCTGAACCCACGGTCCCGACCCAGATGTCTTCCTTGCCCTTCTCGGAGTACCAGCCGTAGCCGTATCCGGCGACGTCGCCGAGCCCATAGGAGTCCGGGTCGATGCCCACACCGGGTGACACCGCGCGGTGCATGGTCGCGATGGAGTCTTGGCTGAACGCGCGGCCGTTGGGGCAGGCGCCCGAGTGGAGGTGCATCAGCAGGATGGTCGCGAAGTCATCGAGGGTCGTGTGCAGCCCGCCCTCGGCGATGGGGTTTTCGGTCGCCGGGATCTCCTCGATCGTTTCGTAGGTCACCACCGACCCGGCCAGCTGCGGAATCAGTGGCCCCCCCGAAACCCACCCCGACGCCGTCAGACCACACGGTTGGACGTAGGTCTCCTCGAAGAGCTGCTTGAAGGATGTTCCGCTGACCTCTTCGGCCAGCGCGGCCGCGAGCCCCCACTGCGAGCCGCCGTACCGGTAGACGCTGCCCGGCGGGGTAAGCGTGGCTTTCACATCCGTGTCGTTGAGCAGCGCGGTGACCAGCGCCTCCCGGCAGGTCTGCAGGGTCCAGCTATCGTCGAGGCCGGTGTAGCACTCCGCCCAGCCCCCTGGGAGCATGCCGCTGTTGGCCAGCTCATCCTGCGGGTAGAAGCCCGGGATGCCGGCGCGATGGGTGACGAGGTGCTCCACGAGGGCTCCCGGCAGTGGGTCTCCCCACGAGGTCGCCTGGGAGACGAGTTGCTGCATGTCCAACAGGCCGCGCTCGTGCAGGCGCTGCAGAATGCCCGCCGCCACAGGCTTGGCCGCGGACGCCGTCAGGAAGATCGTCTCGGCAGTGTAGCTACCGTAGCCCTTACGATGAATGACCTCGCCATCGCCGCGGACGACGATGATGGCCAGGTCCCTGTCGGAGCCGCCAAAGAAGTCCACGACCGCCGACTCCAGTGGCTCGAAGGTCACCTCGTCGCGTGCCCAGGGTTGCCACATCGGGGCCTCCGCAACGTCACTTGTGCTGTCAGGCAAAGGCGCCGGCGAAGTCTCGGCGCATCCTGCCAGCAGGGCCAAAACCACGAGCGTCCAGGGCACGACTTGGGGGCGAAGCTGCTGCATCGTCGACGACTGTGCCATGCGGCAACGGTCGGTGCACTAGGTGTGAGTCAGCGCCTTGCGCCAGGCCAGGGGGATGAGGGTCTGGGCGAAGCGCTCGGGGTCGGCAATGCCGAGGTTGTTCGCGGTTCGGCGGGTCTGCTCGAGCCCCTCGGTGCCAAGACCCGTGAGCCTGGCCAGGTGCATCTGTACGGCCACGTGGTGGGCCTGGAAACCTGTGTCATGCAGCAGCGGAGCTGCGCGTTTGAAGGCGGCTATCGCGGCGTCATTGTCGCCGGCGGCGTGGGCCATCGTGGCGTCGACCAACGCGACGCTGGCACGCCCGAAGCCGGTGCGGTCACCTAGAAGCTTCTTTCGCCAGCGCCGGGCCGACTTGAGCGCCCTGGGGCGATCAGGGTTCAGGCTGCCGGCCACCGCGCATAGCCGCGCCAGCAGGCCATAGAACACCGTCTTGCCAAACCGCATCAGGAAGGCCCCCGAACGCTCCGCGGCGACCCGATTGGCCTCGAGCAGGTCCATGGCTTCCTCGACCCTGCTCGCCGCGCACAACATCAGGACGCGTCCATGGGTCAGCATGGAGTGCAAGACCCCCCAGCCGGGAACCTCCAGGGCATCGCAGGCCCGCACCGCCTCTCGCTCCAGGACCGCGATAGGTCGTCCGAGGGGAATGGCGCATGCCAAGAGTCCCACCCGATACAGCGCCTCACCCCAGGGGTCGTTGGCCTCCAGCCGCGTCGACAGCCCCGTGAGGCACTCCCGATGCAACGTGCTGTAGTGCCCCAGGGCGAAGCGGCTCGTCATCAGGCTGATTCCTGCAATCCCCCGTTCGTACGGCGCCGCCAGCCCTGCCTGATCCAGGGAGGCCAGCACGTGTTCTTGCAATGCTTCGGCGCGGGCCATGTCGCCGTTGTAGGTCTCGGCCAGGCCCAGGCACATGTCGACGAATTGGATGGTCTGGGGGTCACCAACGTCGATGGCCAGGGCTCGCGCCCGACTGTGGGTCTGTCGGGCGGCGTCGATGTTGCCGTTGAAGCTTCTGGCGAAGATGTAGTGTCCCAGCCCCTTGGCGACGCGATGAGGCTCCCCCGACGCCAGCGAATGCCGGATGTAACGGGTGAGCAGTGCCGCGGCTGCCGAGTTCTCTGCGAGGGCGGCGCCCCGCCCCAGGGCCAGCAGGGTGTCCAGCCGCTCCAGGTCGCGGGGCGCGCACGCCGAGGCTGGCGTGGACTTGAACCGTTCCCGCCGGAACTTGAGCAGCAGCACGTTCCAGGCGGTCTCCAACAGGGCCTGACGCTCGCTCTGGGGCCACTTCAGCTCAAACGATGTGAGGAGGTCGGCAGCAGCCTCCTGTGCGCGGGCAAACTGACCCGAATAGAAGAGCTGCTGGGCAGCCAGAAGGCCTGCCTCGCGGCGCTCCTGTGGCGCCTCGAACCGGTCGCGCAGACGCAGGAATTCGTCCGCCGCCGCCGGGCCGGCGTTGGCGGCGGCCAGCGCGTCCGCGAGGGCTCGCCGCAGCAGAGCCTCGTCCTCTCTGCGTAGGGTCGGCGTCCAGTCCAGCGCCTGCTGATAGTGGCTGGCGGCTGAGCGAAACGCCATCGCTGCACGGGCCTCGTCACCCGCCTGCCACGCGAGCCGGCCCGCCGCCGCCCTGTTGCCCGACAACCAGTGGTGCTCGGCCACCAGGACCGCTGGGCTTCCTGCCTCTTCCAGCGTTGCCGCCAGCGCGCCGTGAACCCGCGCCCGGGTTCCTCCACCCTCGCGCTCGATGAGGGCGTCGACCACCAGGCGGAGCTTGTCGTGGAACAGCTCCACCGGAGCGTCCTGGGCAACCGCCTCACCCATCGTCAGGCGCTGGGTGGCCAGCAGGCGGAGCGTGCCGATGGGGTCGACAATGGGCTCTCCCAGACGGTTTGAGGCGTCGATCAGCAGCCGATGCTCCAGGGGGCCCCGGGCCTGGGACAGGACCTGAACCAGACGCCGTGCCTCACTCCCGAGTCCGTCGAGCTGGCTGCTGATGACCTCCTCGAGCGTGGCGTGGGGAGCCTCTTGGGAGGTGCTTCGAGTCAGCGCATCGACAAATACCGGCACTCCTGCGGCCCGGGTGCTGATAGCGTCAGCGTCAGCGTGTGGCGCCACCGCACGGACCCACTCCACCACCTGGGACGGGTCCAGGGGCCCTAATGCCATCCGACGGAATCGGCAGATGGCGTCGAGGTCCTGACGGTCCAGTGCCGTATGAAACGCCCCCCGGGAGTTCGTTGAGCCGCGGTTGGCCATCACCAGCGTCAGCGGCGGTGAAGGGCGCGAGAGGACACGCAGCAACAAGCGGGCGGAGTCGGCGTCGCCCCAATGGGTATCGTCCAGGATGAGCAGCAGAGGAGCGTCCGCGCGGGGATGCTCCCACATCAGCCGGCGCAGCTCGTCGGCAGCGTTGCGAAGCGCGACCGGGGCCGAGATGTCGACGGGGCGTCCGGCGACTCCCAGAGCAGGGAACATGGCTCCCAGGTGGACGCACTCGGACAGCGCGGGGTGTCCTTCGGCGAGGTCCCGCACGAGCCCGTCGAGGGCGGCGAAGGGAAGATGCTCGCCGGGGTGGCACCTCCATCTCACCACCCGCGCCCCGGCGGCCTCCGCCTCCGCGGCGAAACGGTCCAGGAGCGCTGTCTTGCCGATACCTGACCGCCCCTCGACGACCATCACGGTGGCCTCGTCAGGGCCGCCATCGCCAAGCGCGCTCGACAGGGCTTCGAGCTCCTTGCTTCGGCCAAAGAACAGTGAGGACCTTGCGCCCTGTCCATCGACCTCGAGTCCCACGACGCGACGGATGTCCGCTTCGCTGGGGCGCGCTGATGGGGATCGGGCCAACAGTCGGTCGGTCAACTCCGCCAGGTCGGACGGGAGCTCCGTACGTGTCGTATGCCGAACGCGTGGAGCATCTTGCTCGGTCTTGAGGTGGAGCGCGACGCCACCTTCGAAGGGGAGGCGCCCCGTGAACACCCGGAACAACATGACGCCGAGGGCATAGAAGTCGGCCGCGGGGCCGAGGGCACCGCCCTCCACCTGCTCTGGGGCCATGTAGCCCGGTGTGCCGCTGGTCACCTCGCCGCTGGGGGAACCGTCTTCGCGGCTCCGGGCGAGGCCAAAGTCTAGCAGGCGGACATGCCCACGGCGATCGACCAGCACGTTGGCTGGCTTCACGTCCAGGTGCAGCATGCCCCGACGATGCAGCGCCGACAGGCCCTCCACGACCTGGGGAAGCAGTCGCCTCAGTCGTCCCTGGGCGGCGGCGTCAAACGAAGCCCCGTCGAGCACGGCGCTGACCAGGTCACGCCCATCCTCGACCCGCGCCATGGTGAGGTACCACACGTCGTCTTCGGTGGCGGCCAGTTCATACAGCGTCACCAGATGGGGGTGAGACCACTTGGCAACGGCCCGGAACTCCGCTTTGAACCGTTCCAGCGCTGCAGGGGTCGTGTGGCGCAACACCTTGAGCGCGACCTCTCGCTCAACGCGTGAGTCCCGGGCTGCGAAGACGGCGCCCTGGCCCCCGGCCCCGAGGCGGCCAGTGACGAGGTACGGGCCTACTGGGACAGGGACTTCTGGCGTCGCTGTTTCCAGCTGGGCCACGAGCGGATGGGTGGGGTTGAGCCCCTCAGTGACCCGACCGATGACAGCGGCCAGGGTGTCTTGGGCGCCCAGGGCCGACAAAGGCCCGCGGTCGACGGTCAACAGGGCGGCGAGCTCCCGTGCCAGGGGAGGGTCCTCCCGCGCGATCTGGAGCAATCGCAGGCGCTGCTCGTCGGTGGGCAAATCGCAAAGCGCGTCGAACGCCTCGAACAGCTGCGCATGGGAAACCGCTGCGGTCATGCTATGGTCTGCCCATGCCGGGGGCGCACGGGACACCTGACATGTCGGCGGAGTTGTATAGCCAGCTGAGAGCGCTGGCGGGCGCATACTTCCGCGGGCAGGGGGCGGAGCACACCCTGCAGCCCACGGCTCTCGTCAACGAGGCCTTTCTCAAGCTCGCGGCCAGCAACACCCCCGTGCGCGAGCGCTCCCATTTTCTGGCCCTGGCCGCCACGGCGATGCGCCAGATCCTCACCGACCACGCCCGCAAGAAGAACGCGGACAAGCGCGGCGGTGGACTTCGCCGGATCACCTTGACCGGTCCGGCGTTGTTGGCCGACGGCGAAGCAGACGTGGTCGGTGTCCTGGAAATCGATGCGCTCCTGAGTCGGCTGGGCGCTGTCAGTGAGCGCCAGGCGCGCATCGTCGAGATGCGCTTGTTTGGTGGTTTGACCGTCACGGAAGTGGCTGAGGCGCTCGATACGAGTCCGCGCACCGTCGAGCGAGAGTGGCGCTTTGCGCGCGCGTGGTTGCGGCGTCACCTGGCGGGTGACTGACGGCGGGTGGTGTGGGGCCGGGGTTGCGCCGGCCCACGACAAGAGTGGCTCTCATCGCGCTCGACAGCAACTGCTCGGGCGTCACTGACAGGGCTCATCCGACAGGCAGGATGTTGAGCTGCTGGCGGACCTCGTCGATGGGGAGCTCCATCAACGGCCAGTAGTCCCATTCCCTGTCGTAGAGGTCGTGCGAGACCTGCATGCCGCGGCGCACGTGAGCAAGCACGTACTCTGGGTCGAGCAGCATCGTGTCGGTGGGGTCGCCCTTGAACACCTCGAGGCCCAGGTGGGCATGGACCGCCACGGCGAAGAGGTACATGAAGGGGTCGTGGCGTAGGAAGCCCGATACGAACGAGACGACGCCAATCTCGCCCTGCAGATCGGTGCCATACCCTCCCAACACATGGCACAGGTCGTGACGGACGAGTTGGGGCGGAAGGGCGTCGACCTCTCCCGGAAAACCGAAGCGTCGTTCGGTCATGTGGACCCAGTATTGTCTGCCCAGGGTGCCCTCGGGCAGCAGGCCCAGCTGCCGGAATCGCCATGCCAGTGCGTGGTCGACGTGCTTTTTGTTGAGGCCGCGGAGCAGTCGCCAGACGCCACGCACCCCTGACTCGTGCCAGGTGTCTTTGAGCAGCTGCCCCATCCAGCCGCGGCGGAAGACGTCGTACTGGAGGAGGGTCAGGTGACCCTTCATGGCGTGACGCATCGACGTGATGCGCGGCTCGGACACGTCGAGCGCCATGGCGAAGGCCTTGATGGCGGCGATCTCAGGCTGCGTGATCTCGCCGTCGATGAGCGCCAGCACGATCATGGCCTGAACGAGACGGAGCGCGAGCTCCATGTCGTCGACGTCTTCGGAGAGTGCTTCGGGGGTGATGGGCGTCAGGGCCTCGGCGTCCAGGTCTGCGATACCGAGGGCGTTTGCGGTGGCCTGGAGGAGCTTGCGTTCGTGCTCCTCGAACCTGCCGTCAGCCAGGGCGACGGCTTTCAGGGCGCGCAATCCCAGAGTGGTCTGGTGTGGAGTCAGGTGGAGCGGTTTGAAGGCGCCGAATTCCATGACAGTTGTCCTCCGTGTTCAGGGCTGCAGGGGTGGCGTCACTCCCGAATACGTAGTGGCGTGGCAAACCCCGCCACCGATGGGTCTGTTTGTCCGTGCGGTGGCCGTCTCGGGCAGGGTCTGAGACACTCTGCTGGCATGTGTCGTCTCGCATCAGGGGTGCTGGTCGCGGTGGCGCTGTTTGCACTGCTTCCCTCTGCGGGCAGGGCAGATGCGCCCGCAACGAAGTCAGCAGAAACGGGGGAGCTGGAACCGGTGGCGGCCGGCTGGGAGCAGCGCGCGCAGCTCGCGGAGAGCCTCGTCGCCGGCACCTACGCCGCAGACCGTGAGGTCTCCGAGCTGCTGACGGTTTCGCCGGAGTCGCGGCTATGGGCGGGGCTGAGGCCGGGGGAGCTGCAGGCGCTGCTGGATGACCTCGCGGCGCAGGCTGCTGCTCCGGCCAACTCGGGCGTCCTTGTGGCGCGAGCGCTGGCGGACCTCGTCCCGGCGGACGGTCGGACTCGGCTGCTCCGGGCCCTCGACCGGTTCGCCCGTCTACCTGTCCGCGCTCGGAGCGATCTCCTGGACGCCCACGCCAAGCGGAGGGCAGCCTGGCTCGCAGCGGATAAGGCCAAGCGCGAGCAGGCCGAGCGTGCCTCCGAGACCCACAGCCGGGCCAAGCTGGTCGAGGACCTTCTCAAGGGCACCCTGCCGCCGGACGTGGACCCGGCGCCACTGCTTCGGCTGGAGCTGTTTGCCCCACCCACAAGCGCCGCCCAGGACCCGTTGGGGTTGGCCCAGCTGCGCCTCAGGCAGGCTCAGCTGGCGTTCTTTGCGTTGCCGGCCGACACGCGCAACGCTCTGCTCGATGCCCACAGCGCCAAGCGCGCCAAGGCCAAGGTCGAGCCCAAAGCTCCGGACAGAGCGCAGCCGGCGCCAACGCCTGACATGGCGCCAGGGGAGGCCTCAACGTCTACACCCGAGCCTGCACCTTCCGAACCCGCCGTCGCTCCTCTGACCAAGGCACCGCCTACCGCAGCCGAGGTACGCGAGAACGAGGAAGAAAAGGCAAAGGCCGCGCGTGCGGCGAAGGCCGAGCGCGAGGCTGCGCTCGCCGCAGCGGAGAAGCGTGCGGCTCTGGCAGCGGCCCAGCGCGCCCAGACCGAGGCCAAGAAGAAGGTCGCCGAAGAAAAGGCGCGGCTTCTGGGCGTCAAGGCGGCCCAGAAGACCTTCACCGCAGAGCTCAACCGGCGCACCAGCCAGGCCAAGGGCTTCGCCACCGAGGTCACCGCGTGGCAGACAAGCCTGGAAGCTCTGGAGAAGGCCGCGGGCTTCGGTGACGACGTCGCGGTCTCGGCCGACGCCCTGTACGACCAGGTGGCTCCGGCCGTAGCTTCGGCGGCCAGCCGACTGGCCAGTTCCCTGGAGGGATTGTCCGACGACCCAGCGGTGCCCCGTGTGGGTGAGCCGCCTCAGGCGTCAGTCGCTGCGTTGTCTGGAGACGTCGAGCTGCGCACGCTCCGAACCGAGCTGCTGGGCTACGAGCGCGACCTTCTCGCGGAAGAGGAGCGGGTGCGTTGGCAGGTGACTCAGGTGCTGGGCGACGAGCTGGCGCGTCTGGGGGAGCTTCGTAGCCGACTGCTGCCGTTGCTGGGTGAGGCGCGTCGCGGCGCCCTCACCGGATTCGCCGCCTCCGGCGTCGAGCAGGTCAAGCGTGAGCTGGCCGAACTTCAGCTCCTGTTCGAGTACCGGATGACCTCGTTGCCGCGCGAGTTCGGCCAGCTTTTGACGGAGGCAGGAACCTCGCCGGTGCCGTGGATCTGGTACCTCGTCAAGGTCCTGCTGGCGGTGGCGGTCCTTCGCTGGTGGCGGCGCCACGCAGACACGCTTCTGGTGCGCCTGCACGACGCGAGCCGGGCCGCCCGCGGAGAGAGCCTGATGGCGCGCTTGGCCAGCCCGCCGCTGTGGTACCTGGGGCGGTTGCACCCGCCCCTGGCTCAGCTGGTGTTCTGGGGGCTGGTCCTCGCCTGGACGGTGCACGCCATGCGCCTGCCTGAGCTGGAGGTCATCTGGCTCGTCCTGAAGTGGATCTTCATCGGTCAGCTGATCATCGGCCTGCTGGACGCCGTAGGCGCCCGTTCGCGCCGCTACGGGACCGACACCCTCAGCGACCTGCGGTTTCGCTCGCTGCGGCTGGTGGGACTCACGATCGTCGCGGTTGGGCTGCTACTGGCGCTCACCGCGAGGGCGGTGGGTCAAGGCGCCATCTACCATTGGGTGCTCACCGTCACCTGGGTGCTGGCGTTACCGATCGCCGTGCTCCTGGTGCGGTGGTGGCGGCCCGAAATCATCAAGCGCGCGGCGCTGCGACGGAGCGACAATCCCCTCATCCGGTGGGTGGCCGACCAGGCCGCCGGCGCTGGGCTTGTGGCGTGGACTGCGACGGCGCTGGGGGGCGTCTACCTCTTCGTGGAGGCGCTGTACCGACAGGCGTTCCGCCAGCTGGCGCTATTCGACACCACGCGACGCGCGCTGGCCTTCCTGGCGCGGCGCGGCTCGGAGGCACGGCATCAGCAGCACGTGGGTCTGGAGCGGGTGGACGCCGAGACGCTGGACGCGATGACACCGAGTGACGATGCGTCGCCCCTCATCGAGACGGCGGCGCTCCGGGACGCGGCCGACTTCGTGGAGGTCCTGAAGTCCAAGCAGAGTGCGGTGATGGCGCTCGTGGGCGAGCGGGGCGCGGGCAAGACCGCGTTCCTGCAAGCGACGCTCGAGCGTGCCGAGTCGCAGGCGGTCATTCGGCTGGGGGCCCGGTCGGATGGGTTCAGCGGGGTGCGGGCGAGGCTGTGCCAAGCCCTTGGCCTGGACCCGGAGGCAACGCGCGAGGCCATCGTCACGGCGGTTCGCGAGCAGCGTCCAGAGGTCATCTGCATCGACCAGTGTCACCGCATCGTGCGGCCCGAAATCGGGGGGCTCGAGGACTTCGACGGGTTGGTGGCCCTGGCCCGGGAGGCGGGCGGCCGGACCTGCTGGGTGCTGGTGTTCGATTCGCCGGTGTGGATGCACATCGTTCGTGCGCGAGGCGACCGGGCGGTGTTCACCAAGGTGACGCGGCTGGTGCCCTGGACCGAGGACGAGGTGGCGCAGCTGTGCCTCGCCAGGGCAGAGGGTGCGGGTCTGACGCCCTCGTTCGAGGGGATCGAAGTGCCGCGGCTGCCCGACGACGACGTCGAGAGCGACGAGGAGACCCGCAATCGCCGGGGTTTCTTCCGGATTCTGTGGGACTACGCGGCCGGCAACCCGGCCATCGCGATGCACTTCTGGGCGCGCTCGCTGTTTGTCGACGGCGACGGGAAGGTCGTGGTGCGGATGTTCGAGGCGCCCAACCCGGTGAGCCTGTCGGAGCAGCCTGCCAGCGTGTACTTCGTGCTGCGCGCCATCGTGCAGCGGGAGTGGGCGACCCTGGCGGATATCGCATCGTCGACGCTGTACGCCCCCGACGACGTGTCCGACGCGTTGGCCTGGGCGGAGCGAAAGGGCGCCATCGAGTTCGAGGCGGGCCGGGTGCGCATCGACTTCGAGTGGTATCGGGCCGTAACGACAGCGCTCAAGCGGCGCCACCTTCTGACCTGAGGGAGTAGGACATGGAAGGAGCCAATATCGAGGCCGTCGGAGAGCTGGCCCGGATGATCCGCTGGTCGGGGGTGCTGACGTCCCTGTTCGTGGTCGTCGGAGCCTGGATCCTGCTGCGCTTCGTGCGCTCGACGGTGGAGCGGGTGAGCGCGCAGTTCGCGACCCAGCGGTTGCTGCTGCAGAAGCTGCAGACGGGCTTTCAGTTCGTCATCTACATCGGCACCGCCAGCATCGTGGTGGTGCTGAGCTTCAACCTCAGCCCTCAGGTGCTGGCGCTTCTCGGCGGCACGGTAGCCGTGGCGGTGGGTTTCGCCATCAAGGACGTGGTGGCCTCGTTCATCGCCGGGATTCTCATCCTCATCGACCGGCCGTTCCAGGTCGGCGACCGGGTGAGCTTCGGGGGCCAATACGGGGACATTACGAGTATTGGGCTGCGCTCGGTCAGGATGCAGACCCTCGACGACAACACCGTGACCATCCCCAACAACAAGTTCCTCAACGAGATCACGTCCTGCGGCAACTACGGCGCGCTGGATATGCAGGTCGTCATCGACTTCCTCATCGGCGCCGACCAGGACGTCCAGAAAGCCAAGGACCTGGTGACCGAGGCCGCCATCACGTCGCGCTACGTCCACCTGCCCAAGCCGGTGGTCGTCCTGGTCAACCAGGTGGTCGAAGACGGCTACATCGCGGTGCGTCTGCGGCTGAAGGCGTACGTCCTGGACCTGAAGTACGAAAAGCTCTTCGAGACGGACATCAACCTGCGGGTCATCGAGGCGTTCAGGACCTACGACGTCCGGCCGCCGGCGATGCTGCACCGCGGCGTCGCGGGAGCGTTGGCGGCCCCGGTGGCAACGCCGTGACCCTGGTCGAATACGCTGCAAATGGCCGCTCGCGTTGCAAGGCCTGCGGCGAACCTATCGACAAAGGCGAGCTGCGCGTCGGCGTGGCCCCGGAAGGCGCAGCGAGCGCCTCGCCGAAGTACCGTTGGTATCACCCCGATTGCGCCGCGTCGCACAAGCGTCGAGCCGTGCTCGGGTGGCTGGCCGACCCCAACGCGACGGATGCTGTCGTCCGGCAGTTCATACGCCAGACGCTACGCGATCACTCGACGGTCACCACGGTCACGCGACTGGAGCGGGGAGAAGATTGGCCGCAGCAGGCGCTTGCACACGCTGAGGCGCAACGCTGGGACGCGGCGCTGGAAGCCATGATTCGGTGGTGGAACCTCACGCCAGCCATTGAGCTGGCCGACGCGATCGATGCCGTCTCCGAGGCCGTGACGGCTCAGCGTCCCCCGCCTCCGCACAAAAGGGACGCTGCTCTGGCATTCGTGGAGCAGCACCTCGCAGCGCCGGATCCGGCGGAGTTTGGGCGGCTCGTGGTTGCCCTCACGAAGTTTCGGTTCGACGACAGCGCCCGTTGGATGCGGGTGCTCCCCGGGCTGTATCCCGACGACCCGCGCTGGGCGAGCACGTTGCTTCGTTGGCTGGTGGAGGTTCCCACCGCGACCAACGCCGAATGGTGGGAGGCGGTCTATGACGCCGCCCGGCTTGTCCGTGACCCCCGATTGCCAGAGCGTCTCAGAGCCTTCAATCCCCGCGCCGTGTTCAGCAGCAGCAAGGTGCAGAACCGGGCGCGGTGGGGCCTGGAGGCCATCGAAGAGGACCTGAGCCAACACCGCCCGAATCCGACGCCGCTGGACGACGATGCACGCGCCTCGCTCGATGCCATACGGGCCACACTCGCACGTCCAACGACCCGTCCCGGCGAAGCCAGGCAGGTCAACCAGCTCGAGGAGCTGCTGGCGCAGGTGCACGCCAACCCCAACGACATCCCCGTCAAGCAGGTCTATGCCGATGCGCTCATGACCGTCGGTGGCGAGCATCAGGCCACAGCTGAACTGATCCTGCTTCAGTGCCTCGAGGCACCCACCAGGGAGCAGAAGAAGCGGATCAAACAGCTGCTGCGCGGCTGGAAGACGCTGCTCGGCGACCTTGCCGGGGTCGTTCTCAAGGACGGCCTCGAGTTTCGTCACGGATTCCTTCATCGATGCGCGGTCCTCTGCAAAACCGCCGAGCAGGCGCGGGAGGTCGCGGGCAACCCCATGTGGCGCACCGTGGCGGACCTCGAGGTGCGGGGCGGCGGCGCGTGGAAACGGGGCTACGGTGCCACCGAACTCTATTGGGACCAGGCCATGACGGGGCTGCGCGTCGCGCGAGGTGTCGGCAGCCTCATCGCGCTGTGCCTCATCGCGTTCAGGGAGCAACCGCTGCAGCATCTCAAAGAAATGCACGCGCTCCCCTCGGACCGGTTCGACGAGTGGAGCCCAGACTACATGGAGCGCATCGAGCTCGGCCCTCAGCCCATCACGAATCTGGATGTTCTGGGACTGCCCGCAGAGGCGTGTCCCGCGTTCCAGGCGGTCTGGGCTGCTGGACTACGGACCCGCGAGGTGCTGATCGCAGAGGGGTGGAGCTCGCGCGGCGCGCCAGACGCCGACGTCATCCTGGGATGGCTCGACGCCGGTCAGGGGTGTCTTGGCTTGGAGCGGATGCGCCTGACGGACGGTCGGTGGACGGTCATCGGCCAGCGCGGCGGCGAGGGTGGGGCCTGGACGCTGACCATCGAGGACCCACAGCAACTTCTGGCTGGCCTTCCACGCTGAGCGCGAGCCTCAGGCGATAAGCTCTGCTAGCGGTCCCTTCGCCACGTTGGTGGCGGCCTCGTTGCCGAAGATCTCCAGCGCGTCGCCGGTCAGGTGGGTCAGCGTCGTGAAGAAGTTGGACAGCTGCCGATGGTCGGGGCCGCCGGTGTCGATGCTGGGGTAGACCAGCGTTTGCCCCTCGGTCTTGAGGCCCAGACCTGCCCCGCCGAGCACCAGCAGCGGCCACTCCGAGGCGGTCGAATGGTGCTGCTCACCGTTGTCGCCCATGTACACGATGACCGTGTTGTCGAGCATGGTCCCGCCGCCCTCGGGCTGGGCGTCCAGGGCTCGCGCAAGGCGGGCGGTCAATCCGATGTAGTCGCCGGTGATGCTGTGGATGGTGTCGGTAAAGGCCGGGTTGCCGCCCGACTCGTGGTGCAGGTCGTGGCGGCCGCGGCCATCGAGGACGCTGGTGTACTCGGGGTAGCTGAGGTCGAACGGTCCGCCGGTGCCGATGCCCAGAACGACGACGTTGGTGAGGCCCGCGATGAGCGCCGCCTCGGCCATGCTGAACTGGGCGTCCAGGCGCTCCAGGGGCGAGGTCGACTCGAACAGCGCGCTCTCCTCCGGGCCCATCGGCTTGACCGTGCTCAGGGTGTCCTGCATGGCCAGGAGCGTGGCCTGGCGCTCGAGAAGCTCTTCGAGGGCGCCCTTGTATTGCTCGAGCTTGGCCCGCTGGTCCGCGCCACCCTTGAAGCAGGCGAGCTTCTTGTTGGTGCGCATGAGCCCGAAGTCCATCAACTCGCCACGCCGCTGGAAGCCGGCTTGCTGCTCGGTCGTGCCGACCGACGCGAAGAGGTTGCCGTAGGCCGTGCTCGGGTCCATCAGCATAGGCGCCGGGCGGCCCGCGGCGTAGGCGCAGGTGGAGTAGTTGAGCCGGGCGTTGGACCGGTTGGGCTCGACCCCCAGCCGCACCGCGTCGAACGGCGTATTCTGGCGGACCTGAGCGAGCCCCGACAGATAGGCGTCGATGGTGGCGCCGCCGGGACTGGACGCGTTGGAACGCGCGCAGCACAAGGCGCCGTGATACGTGTAGTGCCCGCCGCCGGCGATCTTGTTGGACAGGCCATAGATGACCATGGCTTTGTCTTCGAGCGACGGCTCCGAGCCGTTGGCGGCGAGGGCCCCGAGCGACTTCGCCGTGGCCAGGCCCGAGCCGGGCACCAGGATGGGCGAGGTGTGCTGGTAGTCGCGGTACCACCAGCGCTGACCGTCGACCGGCTTCGTATTGGCGCCGTCGAGCTGCGCGCGGGCGGCGTCCGACAGGAAGGCCACGGGCTCGGCGCAGTTGCCCTCGACGACGAAGACAAAGCGGCACGGTGTGCCGTCTGAGGCCCAGGCGCGGCGGCCCATCGAGCCCAGCACGGTGCTGCCGATGCCCATGGCGGCCAAGGACTTGAGGAACTGACGTCGGGTAGCGTTGGTCATCGTCTTTCCTCCTACTCGCAGACCGCGTCGGGGTTCTGGGTGCGGTACAGGAACGTGTCGCTCGTCATCAGCGCGCCGAGCATGTCCAGGAACGAGCCGTTCTCGTCGTAGGCCGCTTCCATTTGGTTGAGCGTGCAGGCGTCGGCGATCTTCTCGTCGCGGCCGACGAAGTACCGGAACGTCTGGCGGATGAAGCAGCGCTTGGCGACCGGCGAGTTGGCCAGCGCCTCCACGTAGTCGATGGCGTTGTCGTAGCTCTCGGCCAGGGCCGGGTCGGGCGTCATCATCAGCGTCGTCGACGCATCCACCGCCCCTTGGTAGTCGGGGGCGTCGGCAGTCGGGTCGTGGTCCCATCCGCGCACGTAGCCGGCGTGGTTGTACTGCTCGAAGGGGTAGCCCAGGGAGTTCATCCGCTGGTGGCACCACATGCACTCCGAGCGGCTCTCGATGCTCTCCATCATGCGGGCACGGGCCGACTTCTCGGCCGAACCCGGCAGCAGCTGGGCCTCGATGCCCTGCACCGCGGTCAGCGGCGGGATGTACTGACAGAACAGCTTCTCGCGGACCCACTTGCCACGGTGAACGACGCTGGGGCCGTCCTCGAAGAAGTCGCCGTGGGATGCGAGCCAGGCCGGGTGGGTCAGCACGCCCGCGCGCTCGGTGGGGTCGACCTCGACCCAGCGCCCTTCGTCGGTAGGCTCGATGTGGCCTTCGATGCCGTAGATGAGCGGCATGAACCGACGGCCCTTCCACGTCGACCCATAGCAGCGCCCGCTGAGGCAGACACTGGCGCACTCGCTGTCGTCGGTGCAGGCATCGCCTGGGCCCGTCGACGGCACGAACCAGGTGCGTGTGGTCAGAAGCTTACGGAAGACGTCGCTGTCCTCGATCACCACCCGGGCGATGAGGTCGTCCATCTGGGCCACCATGGCGGGCTCATCTCCGTAGAAGCCGCTCTGCAGATTGCCGTAGCCCGTACTGGCGGTGCTGATGCCGAGACCATCGATGCTGTCGAGGTCGAAGCTGTTCAACGTGTACTTGCTGGTCGCCGGCGCGGTGTCCTTGAAGTCGGTGGGGAAGGTCGCGTAGCCCAACCACTCGCGGAAGAAGTCCCGAATCTTGGTGGCCACCCACCAGTCGCCCCGGTACAGCCGGCTCTCCTCGAGCTTCTGCTCGACATTGAGGTCGTTGCGCTCGGGGTCGACGCCCCCGGCGTAGTCGCGGATGAGTTGCTTGATGGTGTCCGGCTGCTGAATCGTGCCGTCGGCCACGGCGGCCCGAATACCTCCCAGGTAGCCCTCGGCGGGGCCGGTCCAGCTGTCTCCGCCGGGACCGGCGCCGAAGTGAAACGACGCCGTGGCGCCCGGGCCGCGGTGGGTCAGTGCAAAGGCGATGGCCTTGCCCAGCTCGGCGTCGGTAAGGCGGTGACGTCCAAACTCGTCGCCCGTCTCCTCGCCCAGCTCGTACCGGAACAGCGCGCCGGGCATCAGCCAGGCGGCGCTGACCACCTGGGACATGGTCTGCTGCCGCTCCAGGCCGTTGCTGGCCTCGGCGTCCAGAGCTTCGTCCAGCAACGCGCGCAGATCGGCGGCTTCGTCGATGGTGGGCGGCCGGAAGAGCATCCCCAGCTCCATGAAGCCGTTGACCCACAGGTCGCGGCAGTCGTCGTCGGGGACGCCCGTCCACATGCACTTGTAGGGGTCGCCGTCATAGGTGTGGCGGATGCGGATCCCGGCGTCGCGAGCGGTCCAGCCGCGGCCGGGCTGGTCGATGACGCTCAAGTACAGGTCCAGCGTCGTGGCGTCGATGGTGACACCCTGGTCGTAGCTCGAAAACGGAAGGGTGGGGGGCGCCTCGAACGGGTTCTGCCCCAGCTCCGAGGTCAGCCGCATGCCGCTGGCGCGGGTCAGCTCGTCCTTGCTGATGCGGCGCAGCCGAGCGGGCGTGCTGCCCGGCGGCGTCTCGGCGGTGCACTCGAACAGGTAGTCCTGGGTGAAGCAGTTGGGGTTGCTGGGCTCCATCATGGCGGTGCACAGCTCGTCCCACTCGGGGCCCACCGGGATGACCACGTCGGGGCCGGCGTCGCCACCGCCGCTGCTGTCAGTGCTGTCCGCGCCGGCGGCGGTGTCGCCGCCGCCGGGGTCGGTGCCGGTTCCATCCTCGGGGCAACCCGCCAGCGCGAGGGCCATCAGGAGTGCAATTGGGGTCCGCATGAGGCTGCTCCTACCTGTGCTCAGTCACACTATAGCGCAGCCGCGGTGCCGACGCTCTCGCCGGCCCCAACGATGGAGACCCTTCGCTGATTAGCCTCCCAACCCTCTATGCCCCCAAGGCTCTTGGGTGGAGGACGTTGTTTTCCAGGTGGATGTGGTTGCGCAGGTCCAGGTCGAACTTCTCCAGCCGCGCGTAGAGGTTGCGCCAGGTGGTACAGGCGCCTTCTGGAGGCTGAAAGCCGTCGGTCAGATCCCGAATCGTCTGCAGCAGAGTCCCCGCGGCGTCATGCTCCGCCTCCATGCATTGTATGGGCGCGGCAGGCGCAGGCTGGCGGCTGGAGAGGATCCACGGGAAGAGGATCTGCTCTTCCTTGGCCAGGTGGGGAAGGAGTTCTCCGGCCAGCGACCGGACGGCCTGGGCGAGAGCACCGAGCCGCTCCGGGTCTTTGTCACCATGGGTGCGTTCGACCTTGTCGGCCATGGCTTCCAGCTGGGCCAGGTCCTGCGGCAGAGGGACGTGAAACTCCGCGATGATGTGGCCAATCAGCTCGTCCAGAGGGGCTGCGGTCCAGTCGCGGCCCGGCGGCTTGCTTGCCGCCTCGGCGTTCAACGCGTGCAGCAGGGCCTCGGGCGACAGACCCTTGCGGCGCGCAGCGGCGCCGACGGTCTGTTTGCCGCCGCAACAGAAGTCGAGACCGTTGGCCAGAAGCACCCGGGAGGTGCTCGGGTAGGCGGTGACGATGGCTCCAAGCTGTGTGGTTTCGAGGATACCGGCAGACATCAGAACTCCTTCGGAGGTCAGTGGACTTGAGTGTCCATTGATTAATGGATAGGGTTGTCCACTGAGGACGTCAACTGATTTTTTCGCCCATAGCCACCTACGCCCTTCGCATCATGGCGGTCCTGGCGCGCCACGCCGCGGCCCATGACGCCGCGATGCGTTCTGCCGAGCTGGCCGAAGCGACCGGCGTGCCCAGGTCCTATCTGTCCAAGGTCTGCCGGCGTCTGACCGAAGCGGGCCTGTTGGTCTCCCAGAAGGGACATCGTGGCGGATTTCGTCTGGCCAAGCCGGCGGACGCCATCAGCTTCGAGAGCATTCTGAAGGCCGTGGACGCGCTGCCCTCACAGGGCATGTGCGCATTTGGCTGGGGGGCATGCGATGCACAGAACCCGTGTCCGCTCCACGACAAGTGGTCCGAGCTGCTGTCCCGGTTCGATGACTGGGCGACCCGCTCCTTTGTCGCCGAGCTCACCGAGTGAATGACGCGCAGTGGCGTCGATTATCAACCCGGCCGTCCTCAGTAGGGGAAGTAGGCCACCCGGACCAGCACGTCGGCATCGTTGTCGGTGATGACGGCCTTGCAGGCCAGGCGGCTGTTCCGTCGACGGTCGCGACACTTGCCTAGTCGCTCCTTTTCAGCCGCGTCGATGGGGACAAGGTGCTCGGCGCCCCGCATCACGTACACCATGCAGGTCGTGCAGCTGCAGCGCCCCTGGCACGCGTGGTCGATGTCGGCGTCGACGTGGAGGATGACGTCGAGAATACTGCCCGGCAGGCCCTGGTGCTGAAACGGAGCCTCGGTCAGGTCGACCTCGATACGCTCGTCGGTGTCGAAGATGGTGACGGACGCCATGGCCGCTAATCCGGCAGGCCGAGCATGCGCCAGCGCAGCAGCCCGCCCGAGAGATTGGCGACGTCGCCGTAGCCGGCCTTCCGCAGGATCACCGTGGCCATCCCGGAGCGTTTGCCGGCGTGGCACATGGTGACGACGGGCTTGTCGGATGGAAGCTCGTCGAGGCGGTCCCGGAGCTGATCGAGCGGGATGTGCAGCGCGCCGTCCAGGTCGCCCAGGGCGTCTTTGAGTTCGCTGGCCTGGCGTACGTCCACCAGGGTGACCGCGTCGCGGTGGCTTGCCACCCAGGTGGGGTCGACCTCGAACAGGCCCGCATAGTTGCGAACTACCGGAGCCCAGGTCGGGCCGGTCGGATAGATGCCGTCCTCAGGGGCGCCACAGCGCATGTTGGCCGGCAGCGCGACCGCGAGCTTGCGTGGGTGGGGCAGGCCCAGGTTGTCCATGTAGCCGACGAAATCCAGCTCTCGGGCTTGGCCTCCGACCCGCGGATTGAAGGCCTTCTCTTCGGCGACAGTGCTGGAGGTGCGTCCCGCGTAGTCATGGGCCGGGTACAACTGGCAGGTATCGGGGAGGCTGAATATCTGCGTGGTGATAGAGCGATAGAGGTCGGCAGCGTTGCCTTCCTGGAAGTCGGTCCGGCCGGCGCCGCGGATGAGTAGGGCGTCGCCTGTGAAGGCTCGCGTCTGGTCGGCGGTGACGAACGTGACGCAGCCGTTGGTGTGCCCCGGCGTGGCACGCACGTGAAGGGTTTCACCGCCGAAGGTGATCGTGTCGCCATGCTTCAGCGCCAGGTCCGTGCACTCGGCCCCGACAGCGGCCGCGACGCCGATCTGGCAGTGGGTGGCCTGCTTCATCAGCCATGCCCCCGTCACGTGGTCGGCGTGACAGTGGGTGTCCAGAGCCGCCACGACGTTCAGCCCGAGCTCGCGGACGTAGGACAGGTCGCGGTCGTGCTGCTCGAAGACAGAGTCGATGATCACCGCCTCCGACGTCGCTTCGTCGGCGAGGATGTAGGTGTAGGTCCAGGAGTCACTGTCAAAGAGCTGTCGGAAAAGCATGACGATTGGGTAGCAACTTGGTGTGAGGTCGGCAATGGGCCCGGGCAACCGGATGGCTACCGCTTCAGGAAGGCGGCGATCTCGGCCCGGAACCGCGGGCCCTGAGCGGGATGCCCCATCCCCTCTAAGAGGACCAGACGGCCTCCTGGGATACCGTCTGCGGTCCGCTCAAAGAGGGCAGGGGCGTAGGCCGGGTCGGCGTCACCTGCGACGACCAGGGTGGGGGCCTCGATGGCGCTCAGTTGGTCGGCGCAGTCGAAGACGTCCTCGGCCTCGAGGAGGGTCACGAAGTCCCTCGGGTCCTCCGGAGCGCCTTGGCGAAGCAGTCGCGCGACCAAGGGTTCCGCTAGCTGGAAGGCGGCTTTGGGAGTCCTCCGTCTGGGACGAACCAATGCCACCAGCGCACGGGCTGCGCGGTCCCAGTCGCCTCGACGCGCGTGGTCGGCCGCCTCGCGCTGGATGCGTTGTCCCTCGGGTCCCAGGCGATGGGCCGAGGAGTGGATGACGAGGCGGTCCACGACGTCCGGGTGGTCGATGGCGAGCCGCAGCGCGATGGAGCCGCCGGTGGAGGTGCCGACGACATCGACCGGTGTTCCGAACTCGGAGCGGAGAAGGGCTGCGGCGTCGGCGGCGTAGTCAGCGATGGAGGCGCCCCTGGGCATCCCCGGACGTCGGTTCACCAGAGTGACGGTGGAGCCGTCCGGGGGGCCATACATGCTGAGAAACACACGAGCCATCGCGGGCCCCAGCGGCTGCAGGCTGACGGTCAGCCCCTGGAGCACCACGAGGGGCCGCGGCCCCCGCCCCAGCCGGTCGAACGCATGGCCAGCGTCGAAGCGACCCGAGGCGGTGCCGAGGGTGGCACCCGCGAGCCTCGTGAGGGCTTTGAGCATGGGGCTACAACCGGTTCAGTCGTCGACGTTGAAGACGTTCGACGTGTGCTGGAACTGGAACTTCCCACCTTGCCATCGAATCACACCCCAGCCCGTCGGTAGCCCTGGTGACGCGCCGTTGCGAGCGAAGAGGATGTCGTCGGTGCCGTCCTTGTCGATATCCACGAACGCCAACACAAGCGTCGTGTGGACGCCCAGCGAGCTATCCACCGCGTCGAAGGGTTCGACGGCGCGCAGGTACTTGCCCGCCGGCGACGCCAGCACGATGGCGGCGGTTTGCGGTCCCAGGTCATGGTCCTCTTCGTCGTAGGCTTGAAGGCGGATGGTGACGAGGAAGGCCGGCTTCTTCTGAAATGTCACGGGGTAGAAGTTGGTGAACCGCTTCGACAGCCCGATCTCCTGCATGTAGTCGTTGTCGCCGGCGGCCGCGTGGATGCTCTTCTCGAGGGTCTTCAACTGGGCCTTTGTGGGCTTGGTCCCCACACCGGCACGCCGCATCGGCCCGCCCTTGTAGGGGGTACCGCTGGCGGGGATGTAGACGTACTTCACCCCTTTGGCCTTCTTCGGTCGGTCCAGCACGATGTGGAGCACCGCCGCATCCTCGTCGGGTCGAACGATATGGCGAATGGGGAAGGTGAACGTGCCTTTGCGGGTGACGCCGACCAATGACCTCAGCTCGCGCAATCCAGCTGGAAGCCGAGGGTCGCCAGGTTGGATGCGGATATGGGCGCGGTCGGCCGTCTGGCGCGTCGGGAGTCCGGCGATGACCTTGTCGGGAAACCAGCTGGTTTCGACCGTGAGGACGCCTTTGAGCCCGCGAGCGACGAAGACCGGGTGGCCGGACATCTTTTTGGCCGGCGCCTTCTTGGCCGGCGCCTTCTTGCCGCTCTCTGGCTCGGCCGCGAGGGCGGTAGGTGAACCAAGGTCGAGGAGGCCGCTCGCGAGCGCCGCGACCAGCAGCGTCGCGACGCGTTTTCCGGTCAGGGCCTTCATCCCTCGCCCTCGCTGGCGGCGTCGAGAATGGCGCGCAGAAGAGCTGCCGCTTCGGGCTCGGGCGGGGCGAACTCGACGCCGAAGCGTGTCGGCTCGACTTCATTGCCCGCTTCGACCCGGACAATGGTCGCGCTGAAATTCAGGTCTGGGCCATCCTCCAGCACGAGCTGCAGCTCCACTCGCTGCCCCTCGCGGACCCAACGCGGCTTCGCCCGATCGGTGTCTTCGATGAGCAGCCCACCGACGCTCGCATTGATAGCGTTCATGCTGAACGTGTGCTTGGCGTGCTTGACCCGCACGTAGGCCGTGATCGGGAGGCGTGGCGCCCGCCGACGCTCGATGGGGTTGTCGCGGGTCTCCGGCTGGGGAGGGCGAATCTTCGTGTCAGAGGCCTGCTTGAGCCTCGGGGCGGAGGCTCTGCTCCGGTTGGCCGTGGTCCGGTGCCTGTCGTGGAGTGGCCTGGAGGTGGAGGTGCCTGGCGGGCGAGGCGGAGCTTTGGGGCGGTCGGGCATCGTGGGACGTCCTCTGAGGCGCGGGCGGCTCGGTGTCGACGCCCAAGTGTGCGACCCAGGACCGCCCAGCGCAATCCACGGACGGCCGTGACAGGTCCATGGACGGACACGGTCTCCCATGGGAATGTCGCAGCCCTCACGCAAGGATGGACGCATGGACGAACCGGGTTCTGAAGACGACTTCGGGTCTGAGGAAGACTTTGGTCCGCTGGAATGGGCGGAGCCCCTGCATGGCGCACTGGTGGTGCTGAGCAGGAGCGACGCCGAATCCGTCTTCCGACCACCCGAGCGCCGGATGGGTGGGCCCGGAGCGCCGATCGTGGACGGCGTGGTGACCACATGGGCTCAGGAGGACTGTCGGGGCCTTCGCCTCACCACACCCCAGGGCTGGGCCTGTACAGCGCTGACCCAGGGCGCCGATGGGGCGCTTCTGGTGGTGACCCACCTCGACGGCGGGGGCGCCCCCGCGCTGCTGGATGCAGCCCGGGCGTTGCCCGACAGCGCCTTTGAAGACACCGACCACACCTTCGCCATCGGCGACGGTGGGCTGGTGCTCTTCGACAGCGCTGCCCGCTGGGACATGGTTCGAGATGACCTGCACGTGGCGTTGGACGCCGCTCCGGGAACCTACGCCGTACAGGTGGCCGCAGAGGCAGGCGACAAACCGCGCCGCCTGCGCGTCATCCGCATGGTTGCGACCGACGCTCCGAGCTAGACCCGGAAGGCCGGCCAGCGCTTGTTGACGATGTCCTCGGCCTCGACGTAGCCGACCACCTCGTCGGCGACCTGCTCGGCCAGCTCCAGGTGGGTCGTGAAGCCTACGCAGGAGGCGTTGATCTCGCCCAGTACGTAGGTGTCCTTGCCGCCCGGCGCCGTGTCGAGCATGAAGTCTGCCGTCCACAGCAGCGGAATCGCGTAGCCGCCCAGCTTCTCCATCATCAGGTCCAGGTTCTTGTCCACCAGCCCCACCAGCTCGGGCCACTCCTCGGGCTTCTGGTAGGTGTACTGAGCGCCGGAGAACAGCGTCGCCGAGAAGGCGTCCTTGGACTGAGCGGGCTTCTTGTGCACGACGTAGACCGGCTTGCGACGCAGCATCAGGACGCGGATCTCGCCCTCGACGATGCGCGGCATGAAGGGCATGTCGACGATCATTCCGTTGCGGCCCACGAGGTACTGGGCGCAATAGTCGATGAACTCGCCCAGCTGGCGATGCTCGACGTGGTTGTCCTTGGCTTCTGTGCAGCGAATCGCCAGGTCCAGCGGCGCCTCGCCGTTGGCGTCGGGCTTCGGGTCGGCCTTCTGCTTGCCGTAGTCGATCTGCACCCGCCAGATGCCCTCACCGGTCGAGCCCCGGTTCTGCTTGAGCACCCGCTCACCCGTGAGGATGTTCTTGCGGAACTGGCTCTTGAACATCTCGAAGTCGTAGTAGGCGAAGGTGTCGTCGGGGACCAGCGGCGTGTCCACCAGCTTCGTCAGCGCGTTCTTGGCGCCATACGCGATCATCGCGTCCGGATGGGGTAGACCCTCGATGCCCTGGCCCACCAGCTCGCGCAGCATCTGGAAGTAGCCGGTCTCGTCCTCGAGGTTGCCCGGGTTGATGCGTGAGATGTAGGCCGATGCGTTCTCCAGGGTGTAGCGGTAGATCTCGCCCCGGTTTTCGTCGGTGTAGAAGATGATCTCGGTCGTCCAACCCCGATTCTGCATGGCCTTGACGATGGGCATCGAGTCCTTGCGGTATCCGTACGAACCTTTGTCGCTGCCGCCTCGCGCTTCAAAAATCACCACATGGTGCTTGGCCATCGCTACGTTCTCCTCGTGTGGGTTGTTGTGAGTTCAGCTCATGGATTGGGGCCCTGTGGGGTACGGTCACATCGCCCTTTTGAGCGTCCCCTCGAGGTTGTGATTAGACGTTGGGTGGCGTCAGCTTCAAACGATATGTTCTCATGCCGGCATGAGCGCATTTAATGAGTCCCGCTACGCCCAGCTGCCATCGCTTTCCGGGCTGCTGGCGTTCCATGCCGTGGGCCGTCTGAAGAGCTTCACGAAGGCGTCTCGAGAGCTGCATGTTACCCAGGGCGCGGTCAGTCACCGGATCAAAGCCCTGGAGGCGGAGCTCGGGGTGTCCCTGTTCGTCCGACTGCCGCGGAGGGTCGACCTGACCGACCAGGGGCGGGTGCTCCTGGCGGCGGTGGATGACGCTCTGGGGCGTCTCGGGGCCGGGCTTGCCGAGCTGCGCGAGGTGGCCAACGAGCATCGAGTCGCCGTCAGCTGCTCACCGTCCTTCGCGATTCGCTGGCTGGTTCCGCGGCTGGGGGAGCTACGCGACGGTGAGGAGGACCTCGAGGTGCACGTGTCCGCCGACGACCGCCTCGTCGAGCCCGGCGCTGGCGGGGTGGATGTCTGCATCCGCTTTGGGGCGGGGGGCTATGCGGGCTTCACCGAGGAACGGCTCACCGTCGAAGACGTCCACGCCGTGGCGAGTCCGCTGTACGTCGAGACCCACGATGTCCGGACGGTGGCCGACCTCGACCGATGCACGTTGCTCCACGCCGACGTACTGGCGGAGCGGTCGGGGCATGTGGGCTGGAGCGAGTGGTACCGTGCCCTGGGGCGGGTCTCTCAGACCTCCTACTCCGGGACCCACTTCAACCATGCCCATATGGCGTTGGAGGCCGCCACGGCCGGGCAGGGCGTGGCGCTGGGCCGGACGACGATTACGGGGGACGCCATCGCGTCGGGTCGCCTGGTCCGCCTGTTCGAACCCGCGGTGCGCTGCGGGTTCTCGTATTGGCTGGTGACGCCGAAGCGCCGCCGCCAACGGCCTGCGGTGTCCCGCTTCCGGGACTGGCTGCAGAAGCAGTTGGCGGCGGATGCGGGCTAGTTTGCGACCACGCTCATGGTGTAGGCGCCGATGGACGTGTTGCCGGAGTAAGGCATCGCCCGGAAGTACACGGTCTGGCTGGTCGAGACGTTGACGCCCAGGGCGGCGGTCGTCGAGTAGCTCTCGACGTCCTGGCTCACCTGGGACGAGCCATCGGCCTCATACCGGGTCAGGCGGCACCCGGCGCCCGTCGGGGTGCAGCTGACGGTGTAGTCCACGCCCGCGACCGCGTCGAACTTGAACCAGTCGGCGTTGTTGCCCACCTCCCAGAAACCGTCCACCGCTGGGCCGTCGATGGTCATCCATGTCGCCGTCTGCGGGTCGTCGCCATGGTCGTCCAGACCCAGGTCGGTCACCCAGATGTCATAGCTGCCGATGGAGCTGCTGCCCGAGTACGGCCGAACCTTCAGGTAGTAGGTCCCAGCGTCCAGGTTGCCGCGATCGATGAACGCGGTGGTGCTGTAGCTCTCGTAGTCGGTCTCGATGAGGCTGCCGGCGTCGTCGTACAGCTCCATACGCACGCCGCAGCCGTCGGCTTTGGCCCGCATCGCGTAGCTGTGGCCCGCGGTCACGACGAAGCTGAAGTAGTCGACGTTGCCGCCCACCTCGAACAGACCGCCGGTCAGTGAGGCGTCGGTCGGCAGCGGGGTCGCGGTCGCCTCGTCGTCGCCGTGGTCGTCGAGCCCCAGGTCGGTGACCCAGATGTCGTAGCTGCCGAAGCTTTTGCTGCCCGAGTAGGGCTTCACGCGCAGGTAGTAGGTGCCCGCTGCCAAGGAGCCCCGGTCGATGAAGGCCGTGGTGCTGTAGCTCTCTACATCCTGCTCAAGGAACGTCGTCCCGTCCGTGTCGTAGAGATGCAGCGAGACACCGGTGCCATCTCCCTGGGCGCGCATCTGATACATGTGGCCTTCCTCGACCTCGAAGCTGAACCAGTCGGTGTTGCCCCCGACCTCGAACAGCGCCGCCGTCTTGGTGCTGTCGGTGGGCAGCGGGGTGGCTTCGTCCCAGCCGTCGCCGTGGTCGTCGGGGCCCAGGTCGGTCACCCAGACGGTGTAGCTGCAGAACGACGAGCTCCCCGAATAGGGCTGTACGCGGAGGAAATAGGTGCCGCCCGGAAGTTCGCCCCGGTCGATGAAGGCGATGGTGCTGTAGCTCTCGGTGTCACCCTCGATGAGCGTGCTTCCGTCGGTGTCGTACAGCCTCAGGTTGATGCCGCAGCCGTCCGCCTGGGCGCGCATCTGATAGGCGTGGCCGTCGATGACGTCGAAGGTGAACCAGTCGACGTTGCCCCCGACCTCGAAGCTGCCGGCCACGATGGACGCGTCCGTCGCCACCGAGGTGGCTTCGTCCCAATCGTCGCCGTGGTCGTCGAGGCCCAGGTCGGTCACCCAGATGTCGTAGCTGCCAAAGCTCGTGCTGCCCGAGTAGGGGCTCAGGCGCAGGTAGTAGGTGCCCGCTTCCAATGAGCCCCGGTCGATGAATGCGGTGGTGCTGTAGCTCTCGGAGTCGACCTCCAACGAGGTCACTCCGTCGGAGTCGTACAGCTGTAGGCGAACGCCAGTGCCGTCCGCCTGGGCTCGAATCTGATACGCGTGCCCCTCCACGACATCGAAGCTGAAGTAGTCCACGTTGCCGCCGACCTCGAACAGGGCGCCCAACTTGGTGCCATCGGTCGGCAGCGCGGTCGCCTCGTCCCAGGCGTCCCCGTGGTCGTCCTGGCCCAGGTCGGTGATCCAGAACTCGTAGGGGCCCTTCGACGAGCTTCCCGAGTATGCCTTGATGCGCACATAGTACGTGCCCGCCTCGAGCTCGCCCCGGTCGATGAACGCCAGGCTGCTGTAGCTGGCGGTGTCGCTCTCGATGAGGCTGACCCCGTCGGTGTCGTAGAGCTCCATGCGGATGCCCGTGCTGGCCTGGGACTGAGCGCGCAGCTGATACATATGGCCCTCCACCACGTCGAACGTGAACCAGTCCTCGTTGCCGCCGATCTCGATGTCGCCCGCCACGGGGTTGCCATCGGTGACCACCGGGGTGGCTGTCTCGGGCCCGGTGCCATGGTCGTTGGGACCCAGGTTGGTGACCGTGATGGAGTAGTCGCCGGTGGAGTCCGGGTAGCGGCCCTCGGCGAGCACGTACCAGGTGCCCGGCGCCGGGATCTCGCGGTCGATGTAGTTGGTGCTGTTGGTCGACGAGTAGTCGTTCTCGATGGAGGTCAGCCCGTCCCGGTCCACCAGGTGGATGCGCATGGCGGGCTGGTTGTTGGTGGCGATGGTGACCAGGTCGCCGGCGGCCGCGTCGAAGGCGAGGTAGTCCACGTCGCCAGCGGGCCAGATCGTGTGGTCCTGAACCGCGCCGGAGGTCACGTCGGTGGCGATGAACCAGCACTCGTCCTGCTCGTAGCCGTCGCCCTCGTCGTGGCCGGCGGGGCACGGGCAGCCCGAGAAGCTGTTGATGTCGCTGTCGTCACAGTCCGGGCCGAGGCAGCCGGCGCCGACACCGTAGCCGTCGCCATCACCGTCGAGGCAGGGCAGACACTCATACTGGCTGGTCCCCGGGGTGCCCGAGCAGACCTGGCCGCCGGTGCACGGGTCGGGCAGGCAGGGATCGTCGGTGCAGTTGCCTGCGCCGTCGTCGTGGAAGCCTGGGTCGCAGGAGCAGGTCGCCACGCCCCCGGTCGGGTCACAGGCGGTTTTGTTGGGCTCGGCGCAGGGGTTCGGCGTGCAGGCGTCGACGCAGCCGCCGTTCCCGTCGGGGAACCAGCCGGCGGCGCACTCGCAGACGTAGCCCTCAGCGGTGCCCGCGTCGGTCACACAGATGCTCTGGTTGCTGGCGGTGCAGGGGTTGGGGATGCACGGGTCGGTGGTGCAGCCTCCCTGGCCGTCCGGGTGGGCGCCGGGGTCGCAGCCGCAGCTGTAGGTGTCGGCGCCGGTCGCGGTGCACTGGGTCTGCAGGATGTCCGAGCAGGGGTTCGGCATGCACGGGTCGGCGACCTCGAGCTCGCAGCCGTCGGTGCCGGGGACGTAGCCCGGGTCGCATTCGCACAGCACGCCGCCGCCGCTGGCCACGCACTGGGTGGCGTTGGGCTCGACGCAGGGGTTGGGCAGGCACGGGTCGTCGGTGCAGGTGCCGAGGCCGTCGTCGTGGAAGCCGGGGTCACACTCGCACACGGCCGCACCGCCGACTGCGACGCACACGCCCTGATTGGCGGCGACGCAGGGGTTGGGGTCGCAGGGATCCCCAATGACGGGCTCGCAGCCGTCGTTGCCGTCGTCGGTGAAGCCATCGGCGCAGCTGCAGACGGCGCCGTCGGCACCGTCAGCACTGGGGCTACAAACCGTCTTGCCCACGTCGGTGCAGGGGTTGGGGTCGCAGGGGTCGGCTTCGAGGATGCAGCTGCCGTCGACATCCTCGACGTATCCGACGTCGCAGCTGCAGATGGGGGAGTCGCCGTCAGCGGTGCAGATGGCCTTGTTGGCAGCGTCACAGGGATTGGGGTTGCAGGGATCGACCACCTCGACGATGCAGCTGCCAAATCCGTCGTCCACGTATCCTGGCTCGCACGCGCACTCGGCAACGCCCCCGACATCGGCGCAGACCGACTTGTTGGCTTCGGTGCACGGGTTGGGGTCGCACGGGTCGACGACCTCCGGGAGACAGAAGCCGAAGGCATCCTCGGCGTATCCCGGGTCGCAGCCGCAGCTGGGGATGCCGAAGCCGTCTTCCGTGCAGATGCTCTTGTTGGGCTCGATGCAGGGGTTGGGGTCGCAGACGTCGACGAACGGCAGGACACAGGTCCCGTCGGTGTCCTCGACGTAGCCCGGGTCGCACTGACACACCGGATTGGCGCCGTCGGTCAGGCAAACGGTCTTGTTGGCGTCGGTGCAGGGGTTCGGGGCGCACGGGTTTGTGGTCAGCGGCTCACACGTGCCGCCCACATCGGCGAAGCCCGGGTCGCAGCCGCACACCGCCTGGCCGTTGTCGGTGGTGCACTGCGACCGGTGGGTGTCGGTGCAGGGGTTGGGCGTGCAGGCATCGAGCTGGACGCAGCTACCCTCGGAGGTCTTGCCGTAGCCGGCATCACAGGCGCAATCGGTGGCGCCGGCCTGGGTGACAACGCATTGGGCGTTGTCGCCGCACGCGACCTCCGCGCAGGGGGCGGACGGGGTGGGGGCGGGCGTCGACTCCTCGGGGCAGCCGGTCAGGGCCAGTCCACACAGGATGAGCATGCCGCCGAGGCGGGCGACAGAGGGGGCGGTGCGCATGAGTTCTCCGGTGCGCGGGTGTGCATCCACTTGAGGTTGGGGGGCCTGTAGACGGCCCTGCGCGCCAGACATTCAAACCAAATTCAGGGGCTGTTGTGAACGCTGCACGGGCGGGGCCCCCGGGGTGTAAGCAACTGTCATCCAAACAACCGATGTTCTTTGGTAGGGTCTCTCCATCCCCCTGAAAGAGGTTCCCATGCGCAGTGCCCCGGTCCTGCTCTGGCTGCCGTTCATCCTGCTTGCCGTCGGATGTACCGATCCGACCGAGGAAGGAGATGCTGACGTCGGCCCCGTCCCCGATACCGGCCCGACCGACGCCAGCACGGGCGATGGCTCGCCTCCGGGCGACGCGCCCGATGCCCCGGACGCCACCGGTGCGTGCACGCCGGGCAGCTGCGCGGAACTCAACGTGCCGGGGGCATGCACGCTGTGGGCCTGCAACCCGGTGAGTGGCGCGTGCGAGGAGCGCAACAACAAGGACTACGTGCCGTGCACGATCGACAACCTCTGCTTTGACGTAGGCTTCTGTGAGGGCGGCGTGTGCCAGGTGGAGCCCAAGCTCTGTTCCGACGGCAACCCCTGCACGACAGACGACTGCGCCGCCACGACCGGGTGTACGCATACCTTCAACACCGAGCCCTGTGACGACGGCAACGCCTGCACCACTGACGAGGTCTGCGCCCAGGGCGAGTGCCTCGCCATCGACACCAGCGGCTGCAGCTGTACCAGCGACCTCGACTGCGCCGCTTTTGAAGATGGCAACCTGTGCAACGGTCGGGTCGCGTGCATCGACGACGTCTGCCAGGTGTCGCCGGGATCCGTCGTGACCTGCGACACGTCCGCCAACAGCGACTGCTTCTTCACCACCTGCAACCCCGCGACGGGCCTGTGCGAGTCGGTGGCACCCGAGGGGACGCCGTGCTCGGACAGCAACGGGTGCACCGTCGGAGACACCTGCTCGGCGGGTGTCTGCGCCCCCGGCGAATCCAAGTGCGCCTGCGCCGTCGACGCCGACTGCGCCGACTTCGAGGACGGCAACGTCTGCAACGGCACGCTGGTCTGCGACGCTGGCCTGTGCCAGGTCTCGCTGGCCTCGGTCGTCACCTGCCAGACCACCCCGACCGCCGCCTGCGAAATGGCCGTCTGCAACGCCGATACGGGCGCCTGTGAGGTCATGCCGCGGCCGGAAGGCGCCAGCTGCGACGACAACGACAGCTGCACCGTGGCCACGACCTGCTCGGCCGACGTCTGCCAGGGTGGCGTCCCGCTGGACTGCGAGGACGGCAACCCGTGCACCGACCACGCCTGCGACCCCGTCGACGGCTGCAGCACGAGTCTCACCGCGTGCAATGACGGCGACACCTGCACGACCGACAGCTGCGACGAGACCGTGGGCTGCGTGACCGCGCTGCTCGACTGCGACGATGGCAACGTCTGCACCACGGAGTCCTGCGACCCCGATGGCGAGGGCTGCGTCTACGAGCCGGTCGACTGCAGCGACGGCAACGCCTGCACCGCCGACCTCTGCGACCCCGTGGGCGGGTGCTACAACCTCGCCACCGCCTGCCCCGACGACGGCGATCCATGCACCATCCCGTCCTGCGACGAGGCACTGGGCTGCGTGGGCACCCAGATCCCATGCAGTGACGGCAACCCCTGCACGCTCGACAGCTGCGACTCGGCGACGGGCGCCTGTCAGTTCGCGCCGCTGGACTGCACCGACGACGACCCGTGCACCACCGAAACGTGTTCAGTCGCGGCGGGCGGCTGCACCGACCTGGGCCCGCCCGACTGCGACGACGGCGACCCATGCACCGATGACGTCTGCGTGACTGGCGTGGGCTGCGCGCCGACGCCCAAGACCTGCGACGACGGGCTCGACTGCACCGCGGACAGCTGCGAGGCGGCCACGGGCGCCTGCATCAACACCGGCTCGGCCTGCGATTGCGCGGTCGACGGCGATTGCGACGACGGCAACTCCTGCACGGTCGACACCTGCGATAGCGGCACGCTCACCTGCACGTTCACGCCGACCAACGAAGGCGCCCCCTGCGACGACGGCAACGCGTGCACCGACGCCACCGTCTGCACCGCGGGCGCGTGTCTGGGCACCGCGGTGACGTGCGTGGACGACGGCGATACCTGCACCGCCGAGTCCTGCGACCCGGGGTTGGGCTGCATCTCCGTGTCCGCGGTGACGTGCGACGACGGCGACGCCTGCACCGACGACGGCTGTGACCCCGCCACCGGAAGCTGCACCACGTCCGCCACCGACTGCGACGATGACGATGCCTGCACCGACGACAGCTGCGACTCTGCGGTGGGGTGCCAATCGCTGCCCACCGACTGTGATGACGGCGACGCGTGCACCGACGACACCTGCGACGCCACGACGGGCTGCACCTCCACACCGACGAGCTGCGACGACGGTAACGCCTGCACCGACGACGGCTGCGATTCGGCCACGGGCTGCACCACGACCGGCGTTGTGTGCGACGACGGCGACGCCTGCACGACCGACAGCTGTTCGCCGGTGGTGGGCTGCGGCGCCTCGCCGACCGTGTGCGACGACGAGGACCCCTGCACCATCGACGGCTGCGACTCAGCGACGGGTTGCACCACCCAGCCGGCCTGCTCGGACGGGGTCGACTGCACGGCAGATACGTGCGACAGCGCCACCGGCGACTGCACCTTTGTGCCGGGTCCCGAGTGCGGTTGCTCGACGGCTGCCGAGTGTGAAGACGGCAACCCCTGCACCACGACGGACTGCGACGCCGATACCTTCCAGTGCACGGCGACCGTGCTGGCGGGCCAACCCTGCGACGATGGCGACGACGTATGCACGCTGAACGACACCTGCGATGCTTCCGGGGCCTGTGTCGGCACGCCCGCGACGTGCCCCGACGACGGTCTGGCCTGCACGGTGGAGTCCTGCTTCCTGCCGACCGTGAGCGCCACTGCGTGCGATGACCTCACCGTGACGTGGACCGTCCAGGACCCCGCGCAATATGGCTCCGACCAGGTGTGCGGCTTTTCGTCTCAGGGCGGCATCGTCGGCGACTACGCGACCGCCAAGAGCCACTGTGAATCCTTTGGCGCGCGTCTGTGCACCGCGGTCGAGCTGGCCGACAGGGAGGCCTACAACACCGGCGGCGGCTTCAATGGTGACCTGGTGTGGTCCGTCTCGTCGTGCGGGCCGGGTAAGCGGCTACTCGTCGACGCAGGGACTAGCCCGCAAACCGCCTGTCTCGACGAGACGACCCCCAGCATGGCCATTCGGTGCTGCGCCGACGTGGACCCGCCAGCCGTTCAGCCTGGGTGTCACCCCGTTCCCGAGCCGGACTGTGGTGGCACGGCCGCCTGCGGTTCTTTCTGCGATGTCCACACGGGCGACTGCCAGGCGTTGCTGGACTGCGACGACGGCAATGCCTGTACCGTCGACGCTTGCGACAACGGGACGTGCACCAACGCGTTCCAACCGTGCGCCGACGACGGAGATGCCTGCACCCAACAAACGTGCGACCCGCTGCAGGGGTGCACCTACCCCCCGAAGGACTGCGACGACGGCGACCTATGCACGACGGACACGTGTGTCGGCGGACAGTGTGAGCACAGCTCCAAGTGCCAGGACGGGACGGCCTGTACCCAGGACATCTGCGACCCAGCGACAGGGGCGTGCTCCTACGCCGACGCGTGCGACGACCACTATACCTGCACGGTCGGGACCTGTGTCCCGCTTGGTACCGAAGCCAGCGCGTTGTCCTGCGAAGAGCTCGGTTGGAGCCTATTGGGCACGAGGGAGGTCTGCCTCGACAGACTTGCTGAGGACGATTGCACTCAGGGCACGTTTGGCGAGGCGCAGGTTGCCTGCGAGGCGGTCGGTGCGCGGCTTTGCGATGCTGAGGAGGTCGCCAGCGGAGCGGTGCTGGTCGATGGGTCACTGTGCGCTGCTGGCGGTGGAACCATGGCATGGACGAGGAACACCTGCCCGGGCGGACATGTGGCCGTCGACACCGCGCGCCGATATGCCGCCGAGTGCCGCGGTGCAGGGGTAGACTTGACGAGCATCGTCTGTTGCGCGGATGCGGTACCTGCCGCCGCGGGACGGTGCGAACAAGCCCCCGTCGCCGACACCCCCAACTGCCACGGCATAAGTGACATGTCGGTGAGATCGGGGACGGACCCGTGCTTTGTCCTCGCGGGTGGCCAGTTGCAGTGCGCGGGAGTCCACACTGCGTTGCCGATACCCCAAGGCTCTACGGTCGTTCACCCAAGACGCTTCTTCGCCGCCGGGAACTGGAACGACATCGAGCCCCAACCTGTCGTTCAGACCGACACGGAGAACACCCGACGCTGTGTGGTGGACGCCGCCGGTCGGGTGACGTGCTTCGGTAACCCAAGTTTCAGCGCCATCGACTACATCGGGCCTGACGAAAGCAAGACCTATGATATCGGCGTTCCCGTGCTGCAAGTCGATGTCAACCGGTACAACACCTGCGCTCGGCCTGCGCAGGGGCTCTTCTGCTGGGGGAGGAACCAATTCGGGCAGTTGGGACTTGGCCACCAGGACGACGTCGCCACCCCCACGGAGTTGCCCTTTTTCGCGTCGATGCAGGTCGACCAGGTTGCTGGGCTCTTCTCGACGCATACCTGCGCTCGAGCGGCTGGGGATGTCTACTGTTGGGGGGACGGTGCTTTCGGCGGGCTGGGGCTTGGCGACACTGACATCCGGCTCACGCCTGCCCTCGTCAACCTCCCAGACGCGGCCGTCGATCTGGCGGTGTATGGAGCGGTGACGGCCGCTGTGCTGGCAAACGGAGAGATCTGGGTGTGGGGCAATACATTCGGTTTGACTCCCGCACAGCTGCCGTTCGGTGGCGGCGATCCGTTCGTCAAGGTGGACATCGACGGCCCCCCCGGGGTCGGCCCTGCGATCGCTGGATTGGATTCCGAGGGCCTGCTCTGGACCACCGGCAACGATGCGTCCTTCTGGCCACCGGGAAAGACGGACCCGGCGGCGCACAACAATGCCACGCCAAGGGCCACGGAGCTTTTCCGCCTGGATGGCACACTCCTGCAGACAAAGGCAGGGGGGCGCATCGAGGACACCAACAGCGTGTGGCCCAAACCCGGCAATCTGGGGTCCTCCTGCGACAACGACTTCAGATGCTGGAGCCACTTCTGCAACGCGGGCACGTGCGACCTTCCATGCAGCGCCGACGACGGATTCGCCTGCACGGTCACCCGGGCCGAGCTGACCGAAGTGAGCGCTTCGGAGTGCTCGGACCTGGCCAGCTTCACCTTCGAGAACGGCAACACCGAGGTCTGTGGCGACTCACCCCAACCGTGCGTCAACAATGTCGACCAGGCAACCGCCAAGGCTTCCTGCCAAGCGATGGGCGGGCGGCTCTGCCGCTACGAGGAGGTGGTCGCTGGCGCAGCAGATGGCACGGGCTGTGGCCTCAACAACGACCGTATCTGGACGTCGACGCCGTGCGGCAATGGCCACTTCATGACCCTCCGAGGCGACGGGGACGTCAATCAGAGTCCCGCTCCGGAGTGCACACCGACCACCGCACCCGATGTCGACGTCCGCTGCTGCGCCGACGCCGACCGCGCGCGTCCCAGACTGTGTCGGCACGTTCCGGAATGGAGCGGCAGCCAGTGCTGCAACGCCTACGACGGCTCCACGGATTGCGACTGATGAGAACCTTTCGGCGTTTCACTGTTCTTGTCCTCTCGGCATTGCTGGCTGGCTGTCCAGGTCCTGCTTCCGAGGGTGAGCCCGACACGGCCGCCACCCCTGATGCCACGGCGGATGAGGGTGGTGACGGCTCCAGCGACGTCGAAAGCGCCGACGCCGGTTGTAGTCCAGAGTCGTGCGCTGCCTTGAATGTCGCTGGCTCCTGCACGCTTTGGGCCTGCAATCCTGTTCTGGGCCAGTGCGAAGAGCGCACGACCAAGGACTACGTGCCGTGCACCGTGACGGACGCCTGCTTCGATGTCGGGTTCTGCGAGGCGGGAACCTGTCAGGTAACCGCGAAAAGCTGCTCCGACGGCAACCCGTGCACGACCGACTCGTGCGACCCGGCTAGCGGCTGCATCAACGGCTTCAACACCGACCCCTGCGACGATGGCAACGCCTGCACGACCGACGAGGCGTGCACCCTGGGCGAGTGTGAGGCCACCGACACCAGCGCGTGCGGCTGCGCCAGCGACCTGGACTGTGCGCCGTACGAGGACGGCGACCTATGCAACGGCCGGCTGGCCTGCATCGACGATGTCTGCCAGGTCTCGCCGGGGTCCGTCGTGGTCTGCGACGACTCTGCCAACACCGAGTGCTTCTTTACCACCTGCAACCCGGGGTCTGGTCAGTGCGAGACCGTCGTCCCCGAGGGCACGCCCTGCGAGGACGGCAGCGGCTGCACTATCGGCGACACGTGCGCCGCGGGCGTGTGCGAACCGGGAGCATCCCAGTGCGGTTGTGACGTCGACGCCGACTGCGCCGACTTCGACGATGGCAACGCCTGCAACGGGACCCTGGTGTGCAACGCGGGCCTTTGCCAGGTCTCGCTGGCCTCGGTAGTGAGCTGTCAGGACACCCCCACCGCAGAATGCGAGATGGCCGTGTGCAACGCATCCTCGGGGGGCTGTGAAGTAGTGGCGCGACCCGACGGCGACAGCTGTGACGACGGCGACGCCTGCACCGTCGCGACGACCTGTGAGGCCAACAGCTGCCAGGGAGGCGTGCCGCTGGACTGCGAGGACGGCAACCCCTGCACCGACCACGCCTGCAACTCGACGACGGGCTGCTCGACGTCGCTTACCGGCTGCGATGACGGGGACGCCTGCACCGTCGATACGTGCGACGAGGCCACCGGGTGCACGACGGTGGCGGTCGAGTGCGACGACGGAAACGTGTGCACGGTCGATAGCTGCGACCCGGCCACCGGCTGCGTCAACGACCCTGACCCCTGTGATGACGGCGATGCTTGTACGGCCGACCTCTGCGACGCTGTCACCGGCTGCTACAGCGTAGCGACGGCCTGCCCCGACGACGGCGATCCCTGCACGGTGGAGACCTGCGATCCCGCCACCGGCTGCTCCAGCACCCCCATTCCGTGCACCGACAACGACGCGTGCACCACCGACAGCTGCAATTCCGCGACCGGCGGATGTGAGTTCGTGGCCATCGACTGCGACGATGGAGACGCCTGTACGACCGACGGGTGCGACCCGGCGACCGGGTGCTCTTCAGAGGTGGTCGTCTGCGATGACGGCGACGCTTGCACGTTCGATAGCTGCGCCCCCGCGGCCGGCTGCTCCGCCGAGGCGGTGGTCTGCGATGATGGTGACGCGTGCACCACGAATGGGTGTGACCCAGCGACGGGATGCACGTCGCAGACGGTGGTCTGCGACGATGGCGACGCCTGCACGACCGACGGCTGCGCCCCCGAGACCGGTTGTACCACGGCTGTCGTGGATTGTGACGACAGCGACGCCTGCACGGTCGACAGCTGCCAAGCCGGCACGGGTAGCTGCCAGAATGACCCGCTGGACTGCGACGACGGTGACGCGTGTACCAACGATGGCTGTGACGCGGCAACGGGCTGCACCACCGAGGCGGTCGTCTGCGACGATGGCGACGTCTGCACCGACGACAGCTGCTCGCCGGCAGTGGGCTGCGAGACGACTCCCACGGTATGCGCCAACGACGGCGACCCCTGCACCGAAGATGCCTGCGTGGCCGGGCAGGGCTGCGTCTACCCGCCCAAGGACTGCGAAGATGGTGACCTGTGCACGACCGATACCTGCGTCGGTAATGGACAGTGTCAGCACGCGCCCAAGTGCCAGGACGGAACCGCCTGCACCCAGGACATCTGCGACCCAACGACCGGGGCGTGCACCCACGTTGACGCGTGCGACGACCACTACGCCTGCACCGTCGGCACCTGCGTGCCCCTTGGTGCTGAAGCGAGCGCGCTGTCCTGCGAGGCGTTGGGCTCGGGCTGGAATCCGTCTGGCACCCGTGAGATTTGCGTCAAGTCCATCGGCAACTGCGCCAACCGCACTCACGCCGAGGCGGTCGACGAGTGCGAGGCCATCGGCGCTCGGCTTTGCGACACCGAGGAGATTGCCAGCGACGCTGCAGGCGTAACCAGCAACGTCTGTGGTGCCTCCGCGTCCGGCAAGCCGATCTGGACCCGGAACGCGTGTCCAACGGGCCACGTCGTGCTCAGTCCCCGCCTCTCGGACGACCCCGAGTGTCGGGCATCGGGGGACGTTGCGGGCACCGCCTGCTGTGCCGACGTCGCTCCGGCAACCGCGGGCCGATGTGAACAGGCGCCGATCAGCGATGCTCCCGGCTGCCATGCGGTTGAGGCGATGTCGCTTGTCAACGCGAACGGCTGTTACATCCTCGCGGGGGGCCAGCTTCAGTGCGAGGGCACCGAGGTCACCCTTCCGATGCCACCCAACTCGGTCATCAACGACCCGCAGCGGTTCTTTGGTTCGGGGCACTGGAACAACGTCGCCCCCACGCCGATCGTCGACGTGACGGGTCAGCCGAACCGGCAATGTATCGTGGATGCTGGAGGGCGGGTGAGTTGCTTTGGCGACCTGGCCTTCAGCAGCATCGACCCCGTCTTCGGCAGTCAGGTCAAGACCTACGCGATGCCCGCCTCGATCCTCGGGGTCGCCGTCGCCAATGGCGCCGTCTGTGCTCGCGGAACCGAGGGGCTCTACTGCTGGGGAAGGAACGACCGTGGCCAGCTGGGCCTCGGCCACCAGGATGATGTGGCCGACCCCACGGAGGTTCCCTTCTTCTCGGGGGTCGCCATCGACCGGGTGGCTGCGCGCCGAGCCCTCCACGTGTGTGTGCTCACCAATGGCAGCGTCTACTGCTGGGGCGAGAACGCCGGCGGACGACTTGGCTTGGGGGACACCGTCGATCGTTCTACACCAGAGGAGGTCACGCTTCCGATGGCGGCCACCGAACTCGCGGTGTACCTGGGCAAGACCGCCGTAGTGCTGGACAACGGCGAGATATGGGCTTGGGGGGCCCCGTATGGCTCTACGCCTGTCCACGTTTCCTTCGGGCCGGACCAGTTCGTCGCCGTCGAGCCCTTCTCGGGCAGCGGCGTGAACGTGCTGGCCGGCCTGGACGCTGACGGGCTTGTCTGGCTGACCGGGAACAACCAGGATGCTCTGTGGCCGCCTGGGAAGACCGACCCCGCGAGCCCCAACAACGCCACCCCACGAGCCACCGAACTCTTTGATCTGCAGCAGCAGAGCCCGCTCACCCAGACCAAGGCCGGGGGGCAGATCGAGAACAACAACGGCGTTCTCCCCTGGGTCGGGAACCTGGGGTCAGCGTGCGACACCGACTTCGACTGTTGGAGCCACTACTGTCATGCGGGCATGTGCGACCTGCCGTGCAGCGCCGACGACGGCCTGGCCTGCACGACCACCCGAGCGGTGTTGCCCGATGTCAGCCCGAGCACGTGCGACGCACTGCCTGGGTTCTCGTACTTCGACTTGAGCGAGGTCTGTGGCGACAGAATCTGCACCTCCCAGAATCACGCCTCGGCGACCGATGCGTGCGCCGCCCTGGGCGGACGGCTGTGCACGCAGGAAGAGGCACAAGCCGGTGCGGTCATTGGCCAATGCGGCGTCTTTGACATGGCCTATGCGTGGACGGCCACCCCGTGCGGGGACAACCACTTCATGGCCGTCAAGTACCCCGAGGCAACCGTTCTCGACACCCCCGAGTGTGTGGATGCCAGCCAATCTCGGCGTGCCCACTGCTGCGCCGACAAGACGCGCACCCCACCACGCGTCTGCCGGCATGTCCCCGAGTGGAACCCAGGCGAGTGCTGCAACGGCTACGACGGCTCGACAACCTGCCCCTGACCGCGGCGTGTCGGGGTAGGGGCTACTACTGGCAGCCCTCGTAGTCCGAGGCGCCGATGTTGTTCTGCTCGTTGCACTCGAAGTAGTTCCCCTCGCCGGTCGTGCCGAAGGGGTCGTCGATGGTCGTCCAGAACCCGCCGTCGGGCAGCGCCTCGATGGACACCTCGCAGCTGAGCAGGGTGCATTCACCCGGGCCGAGCGGCTCTGAGGTCTCGAGGCTGCAGACGGGCACCGCGTTGGTGCTGGGAGCGTCTGCGAAAACTTGCACGGGGACCCCCGAACCGACCGGGACGGTGCCGCGGTTGCACGCCTCCAGCGCCACGATAAGGGTGCCGTCGCCGCAGTCGAGGGCTTCCTCGGCGGCCTTGACCGTCAGGTCCGAGGCGCCCAGGGCGGGCAGGTCGCCCTGGGAGTTGCGCCGGAAGTCGTTCAGACCGCTCTGGGTCCAGTTGGGCACGACCTCCCCCGAGGCCGGGACGCGGCCGTCCTCGTCGATGTTCGTCACAAAGTAGGCGTGCTGGTTCCAGATACGCCGTGACTGTGCCCAGACATCCTGGTCGTCCCGGTAGACCCGGATGCCCTGCAGCTTGCCGGCGTTCTCCGCACGGCACACCTGGCCCTGGCCATCTTCCTCGGCGGTGAGCATGGCCGCGCAGGCGTAGCCCTCGCTGCACTCCGAGTCCTGGGTGCAGCGGCACAGCCCGGCGACGCATTGCCCCGATACGCAGTTGGTGGCGTCGTCACACCGCAGGCCGCCATGGATCGGGTCCAGCGCCGGGCAGGTCACCGAGCAGTTGTTGTTGCTGCCGATGACAATCTCGGTCCGGAAGTCGCCGTCGACGTCGGCAATGACCGGCTGCTCGTGCCACGTGCAGCTGGAGCGTGGACCGCTGTACAGCACGTCGCCGTTGGTCCCGTCGTAGGTCCTGACGAAGCACTCGTCGCCGTAGACGGCTTCGGCCTTTCCGTCCGCCTCGAAGTCGAACACGCTGGAGCCGGTCTTGTTCGAGCTCTGGTCCTGCGACAGCTTGGACCACAGGACGCCCTCGGATTCGCACTCGGCGGGCAGCGGCGTCCCGACGCAGTCCATGTCGAACACGGTGTAGCGGGTGGAGCCGGCCGCCGCGAACTCGGGCTTCCCGTCGCCATCGAAGTCAGCGATGGTCGGTGGGCCGCCATTGCCGCCGCCAGGTAGGGCGTACGGGCCAAAGAACACGGTACCGTCCAACGCCTGGATGGACACCAACCCGGCGCTGACCAGCACCACCTCCGCCGCCTCCGCCGCCATCCCCGGCGTCCAGTCGCCGAAGTCGCCCAGCGCGATGTGGCCGTTGCCCGGTGGCGTCGTGACGTAGTCTTCGGCGACATAGGTCTGGGTCGCGATGTCGAACCGATAGGCCGTCGGACCCAGCATCACCTCGGGCTGACCGTCCAGGTCGACGTCGGCGGCGATGGGGAAGACGCCCTGTTGGTACGAGGTCCAGCCCAGCCCGGGGGCGAGCTTGACGCCGTTGTAGTTGTACACGTTGCCCTCGTAGAGGACCTCGGGGAACGCGTCCCCCGTGATGTCCGCCAGCGAGGGGCCGTTCCAGCGGTTCTGGCCGTCGGCAAACGTATCCAACGTGACGCCGTCGGGCTCGGTCGAGTGCCATTTGAGCACGAACTGCTGCGTGTTGATGTCGATGGCGAAGGCCACCAGTCCGCCGCCCTCGGCGAGGGCCACGATGTCTGGGTGGCCGTCCAGGTCGAGGTCGCCGATGGCCGGGTTGGAGCCGCCGACGACGAAGTGCGCATCGAGGCTGTAGACCTGCTCACAGGTGCCGCCGTCGATGACCCGGATGACGCCGCAGCAATTGCCCGAGTCGATGCCGCCGTCGGTCAGCGCGTAGCTGACGAATACGATGTGTCCGCTCTCCCCCGGCGCGCCGCTGGGGTTGGGGGCGAAGGGGAAGTTCACCACGGTGGGGGAGCCCAGGACGTTGCGATGGTCGGGAAAATCGTCGCCCTCCGGAGGGCCGCTCCACTCGCATTGGAGCGCCGGGAAGAAGACGCCGGGAGCGGTCAGCTTGGCGCAGTCTTCATTGACCTCGCCGTCGGCGTAGGGCACGCACTGGCCATCGACGCAGTGGGAATCCCCGGGACACGCCGTGTCGTCCAGGCATTGCAAGCCCGGTCCCGCGTCGCCGGCATCGGCGCTGTCGGTGCCACCCGAGTCACCACTGCCGCCATCGGCGCCACCCGAGTCGCCGCTGCCACCATCACCCGACGCCTGGTCGCTTGGCGTGTCGCTGGCGTCCAGCGTGACGTCGCCGGGAGGCTCCACCCCGTCGGCGCTGGAAGTGTCTGACGATACGTCAACGCCCACGGCGTCTGGGCCCGTGGCGTCCGCCGTCCCATCGACGTTGCTGTCGGTCTGGACATCGGCCTCACCGTCCCCGGTCGACGCGGCGTCGGGCCCGGTGACGACCCCGGGAGGGCCCGGAACCGTGGGCGCATTCGTGCAGGCGGCCAGGGCGCACACCACCAGGAGCGTCAATCGGTGCATGGTCATTGGCGAGATCTCCCCTGGGCCAGGTCCATGAACCGAGGAGTCTACGCGTTCATCAGCGCCGGAGCTATGGGTGATTGGCTCGCAGTGAGGCGCGCCGCAGCGCTAGCGCCAGACCAAACACCAACACGAGCCAACCCAGACCGACTGGAGTCGAACCACTCGAGCAGCCCTCGTCGCCGCTGATGCTGGAGCTGCTGCTTCCTGGCAGAACCGTGGCGATGGCGCGTGGTGGCCCAGCATCGGCCACCGCCGGGTCTTCCTCTGCGGCGCCCGCATCGGGAGCCGCGTCTGGTCCGGCGGCATCCACCACCACGACCACGTCGCTGGCCTGCTCGGGGGGCGCCTCTGGTGGGGCGTCGGGCCCAACCTCGGCGCCTGGATCGGCAATGACCGGGGCACACGTGCCGATGGTCGGGAGCCCTGTCAGCTCCACGATGGCGTTGACCAGGGCCGCTCTGGCCGTGGTCGGCTGAACGGCCTCCAGCGGGAATCCCATCAGCAGGGCGTTGTGGTTGGCGCCCTCGAACCAGGTGGCGGCGGACCCGGCGCCGTTGCCGTACTCCAGCACGGACTGGGCGCCGGACAGGGGCAGCAAGACGTCGGGGTACTCCACGTTGTAGCTGCCGTAGAGGCCGTCGGTGCCATCCGACAGCGTGATCGGCGGCAGGTCGCTGAAGGTGCCGGTGCCGTCCAAGGCATAGGTGTCGCCGTCGTCGGAGCCGTAGTCGGCGCCGAACGTCGCAGCGGCGAAGGCCTCGTCTCCTGCATCGCCCTGCTGGACCAGGTCCCAGAGGATCTCTGCGCCGCTGGCCACCAGGGTCTTGCCGCCCAGGGCCAGCCACGCTGACACCGCGGCTTGCTCCGCGTCGGAGAAGGTTTCGTCGACGGTGGACTCCTCGCCCAGCTGCCAGAGGGCGGCTTGATATGGGGCCAGCGCCAAGGCGCCGTCTTCAATGGCCGTCGCCTCGGCGCCATCCAGGCCGAGGCCCGCGGTCGACAAGGCCCAAGCGTGCTCGACGAGGTGGTCGTAGGTGTTCACCTGCCAGTAGCGCAGGGCCTTCACCCCAGTGCCCAGGTTCCAGGCGGAGAGGTCATCGCGGGGCAGCAGGGAGGAGTCCATCCGGTAGAAGCCCATGACCGCCACCGCGGGAGCCGCAGCCCCGTCACACGTCACCACCGCCGGGATCGTCGGCGTCGGCATCGACGTCCCGCCCTCGTTGGTGGCGACCACCTTGAAGAAGACCGGCTGTCCCGCCTGCAGGCCCGACACCACCAGCGTGGTGTCATCCTCGACCACGGTGCCGTTATCGAAGCCGCGACCATCCAGGCTCATGTGGACCCGGTAGCCCGTCGCGGCGTCACCCTTCAGATCGGCGGTGTCGGTGTAGGGCGCGTCCCAGCTTACGGTGACCTCCCCGGCGCCAGGCCCGTTGACGACCCGCAGGCGGTTCGGAGGCTCGGGGGCCAGCACGGGCTGAACGCCATCGCGTTCTGCAAAGTACTTCACCACCGCTTGGTAGACGGCTCTGGCGATGGTCTGGCGGAACCGCGGCTCCTCCAGGTAGTCGGCGTCCGCGGCCGTCGAGTGGAAGGCCGCCTCGATGAGGGCCGAGGGCATCTCGGGGTTATTGTTGGGGCTCAACTCGCCGAAGTAGGCGGCGCGAACGCCGCGGTCCTGCCAGTCGGGCACCCATGCCGCCCGGATGTCGTTGACGATCTCGTTCTGGATCAGGGTCGCCAGCTCCACGCTGCCCGTGACGCCGCTGAAGTTGCTGACGCTGTCGGGGGGCGGGTTCGGGCTGTAAACGTAGGTGCTCGTACCGCGCGCCGGATTCGGCGCGTTGCTGTGCCAGGACACGTAGACGGCGTCCTCACCGGCTTCATTGTGCCACGCGGCGGTCCGCGAACGGTTGCCGACGTCGTCGCTGCGGTCGTCGCCACCGCCGTTGTAGACGCTGGTCGGGGCGCCCATGAACTGGCTGTAGTAGCGCGAGCACTCGCGCCAGCGCGGGATCTGCGACGTGGGGCTGAGCGGAGGGGCGGAGCCGGTGCCCGAGCGCTGCATGTCACCGAAGCCGCCGCCGAAGCGCACGGCGTCAGCGCTGATGACCTGATCGCTGGTGCCCACCAGAGTGTCGTTGAGCAGCGTGACCGCGCCCACACCTGCGTCCTGTCCCGCCTCGAACCAGAACCGGCCGAGGCGGATCCAGGTGTTGCCGTGGCGTTGCTGGTTGACCCGGAAGTGGGTCTCGCCGCCGGCGTGGGTGACGACGTAGTGCGCGTCGGGGACGCGGTTCTGGCTGGCGGCGTAGGACGCATAGACCGCGTAGTACCCAGCGCTAGGCACCGACGGTGTCCAGGTCGCCGAGGCGGTAGCGGCGCCTCCGGTGGCCGCGGTGGCGAAGCGGGTCCCGCCGAGGGCGTGCGGGTTGGTGTCACCGATATAAGGCGCGTTGCCTGCCTGGAAGCCGCTGGCCGTCGAGTCCTCCCAGGTGCCGGTCTCGACGTACTCGCCAGCGCCCTCCACCGAGGTCGCGCCGCCAGGCTCGGCGTCGACGATGACCATCTCCGACTGCATGTCCTCCTCGCGCACCGTGAACACCATGGCGCCCGCGTTGCGGAGGTAGTTCATCAGGTAGTGGTTCATGCCCTCGGAGTTGACCAGGTCTTCGACGATGTCGTGGGTGTTGGGGCGCTGGGTGACCCAGCTGCCCTCGTCCCAGGTGAAGCCGTGGGCCTGGGAGATGTAGACCACCTTGCCGGTCAGGAAGCCTCCCTGCTCGCCGGGCATCCCTGCGCCGAGGCTGACCAGGGGAGGGGCCGGGCTACCGTCGAGGCCTGTCTGGGGCTCGTACTCGCGCTTGGGAACCGGCTCCTGCCGCGGCAGGAAGGCCGTCAGCGGCTTCCACCCAGCGCCCAGGTCGTCGGGGTCCAGCGCGTAGGCGACGACGCCCCGCGGCAACAGCCGGTCGGGACCGACACGGTCGTCGACCTCCGGCAGCAACGTCTCGGACCAGTGGTGGCTCATCCCGTCGAGCCACGTCTCGCTCAGCCCGTCTCGCACAAAGCGGGCGGGAAGGTCGAGATAGAGCTCCACCAGCCGCCCGTCCTCGCTGGCGGCTCGAGCCACGATGCGGGCGTCAGGTGGAAGCGTCGCCTCCCCGTCGCCCGGACTTCCGACCGCCGCCGCGGTCAACGCTACCGCCAGCCAGCCAATCATGACGCGAACATGTGGTAGAGCAGGGCCACACCGTAGCCGGTGCCGCGCTCATCGGCGCCCGACGGTCCGGCGATGTCCAGGTGCAGCCACTTGCCGCCATTGTCCAGGTAGTCGTCGGCCAGGTGGTTGGCGACAAATTGCCCCGCGGCCGCGCTCGACGCGTTCATCCGGTCCTTCACCGAGTTCTTCATGTCGGCGACCTTGCTCTTGAACTCCTTTTTGAAGAACTCGGGGCAGTAGGGCAGCGGATGGACGAGGTCGCCGGTGAGCTTACCGCTGGCGATGGCCTGGTCCTCCAGCGCGTCGTCGTTGCACACGCACGCGGCGTGCTTGCGTCCGGTGGCGACGAGCTGCGCGCCGGTCAGGGTGGCCATGTTGACGATGACGCCCGGGGACAGGTGCCGGGTCGCGTAGGCCATGCCATCGGCCATGACCAGCCGGCCTTCGGCGTCGGTGTTGTTCACCTCGACGGTCTTGCCCGAGTACATGTACAGGATGTCGTCGGGTCGCGTGGAGTCTGGGCCCACCGCGTTCTCCGCGAGGCACAACAACAGGTACAGGTTGGTCTTCAGGTTGCCCGCCAGTACGGCGGCCTCGAAGGCGCCCAACATGCCGGCCGCGCCCGCCATGTCCTGCTTCATGCCCGGCATGTTGCTCTTGCCTTTGATGGACAGCCCGCCGGTGTCGTAGACGATGCCCTTGCCAACCCACGCAACGGTCTCGGTGGCGCCTTCGGGCGTGTAGCTGAGGATGGCCAGGGCCGGCTTGTGGGTGGCCGCCTTGCCGACACCCCAGAGGCCGCCGAACCCGCGCTGCTCGATCTCGTGTCCAGAGATGACCTCGATCTCCGCACCGACCTGCTCGGCGACAGCGTAGGCCTCCTGAACGAACGCCGTGGTGTTCAGCTCGCTGCACGGCATGTCCACCAGCTTGGCCGCACGCCGAATGCCGCCGGCGACGTGAGCGATGGCAGGGTCGCTGACCTCGGCACCATCAGGGCCCAGGAACGCCACGCGGACGCCCTTGTCGTCGTTCCCCTCGGTCTCACCTTCCGCGTGGTCGTCGGTGCTCTTGCCCTTGCTCTCGTACAGCGGCATCACGCGAGCGACCGCCGCGCCGGCGGCCAGCGCGTGGTCCGCCTCGTCGAGGGCGCAAATGACACCCGGGCGGTCACCGCCGAGGGCCTTGCTCACCAGGCTCGAGATGGCGTCCGGGCGGGCCGGGCTGTTGTGGCGCGAGAACGCGTCTGGCAGCACGCACGCCGTCACCTTCTTGAGCGTCTCGTCGGGCACCCGGGTGGTCGCCGAGGCACCGCGCAGCTTGGGCTTGGTGTCCTCGAGCATGTCGTCCCAGACCGCGGCCGCAGCCTCGGGCAGCAGCGCTCGGACCGCCTCGCTCGCCAGGCGCTCCTTGCGGCCGACGAAGACCAGGCGGGTGGCGCCGTCCAGGGCCGTCTCGATGCTCGTGAAGGATAGGTTCTTGGGCACAGGTACCTCGCGCGGGGTCGGATTCAGTAGCGGTCGGCACCCTAACGGTCGTTGTGGGACCGTCGCAACGGCAAATGCGTGGACACGAAGTTGCCAGGAATGCTCGGGTGTAAAGTAGCTATTCGGGTACGGGCCGGTTGAGGTCCGACGAGAGCCAGGAAATAAGTGGATATTGAGTTGGCATACCCCTTGCTCTGTAGCCAGGCATGAACGCTACACACGCCAACCCGACCCCGCTGCCCTAGCGTCCCAAGGAGTCCATCATGGTCAAGCTCACCACCACGCTCATCGCCACCAGCCTCCTCTACGTCGCCTGCTGCGGCATGCCTCACCTGCCCTGGACCATCAGTCAGGTCGGCGAGTTTCAGACCGAGCTTGGGGATGCTCCGGAGGTGTCTGAGCGGTTCGCGGTCGAGCTGACCGAAGCTGCCGTGTCCCAGGCGCAGGCGCACGGAGGGTATCTCGGGGTGCGCATCCACGTGGCGCACAACGCCAGGACCGCCGAGGCCTTCACCGTGACGTTGGCATCGACGGAGCCTGGCGTCGAGGCGATGGGCGGAGCCTGCAGCGCCAACCAGCCCTGCGACCTCTGGCTCAGTGCCAACATGGACCTGCCCGAGCGCTGCGTGGTGGACGGCGACTGCCGGATGGACTTCGACGTGACTTTCGCCAGCGAAGGGCTGTCCGCGGTGCAGCTCGACTGGTCGGTGCACAGCGACGTGACCGTGTTCGATCCTGACGAGGACCACGAGCACGCCGGTGCCCCCGAGGACGCCGGGGTCATCGTCACGCTGGCGAACTAGAAGAGGCCAGACACAGGTTTTGGGTAGTCGGCGTCTGGATCGAGGCCAGGGTTGGGTCCGCTCCAGATGCCGCTCTTGTCGACGTCGCCGATGCCGCACTGGCCAAAGCCGAGCCCCGAGTCCCCGCCGGCGTTGACGCCCCAGCAGTGGACCATGCCGGTCGCGTCGAGGACGCAGGTGTGGACATACCCGGCCGTGAGCGCGACCGGGGCGGTGTCGGGCGAGCTGAAGAAGGGCTCGACGTCGACCGATGTCTCGCTGACCGCGGTGTCTTCGGTGAAGGCGCTGTTGCCGAGGATGCCGATGCCGCCGGCCAGGGGCGCTCCGAGACCCGCGGTGTTGTTGAGCCCGAAGCTTCGGATGTGGCCGTCGACATCGATGAACGCGGTGTGGCCGCCACCCAGCGCGAGCCCAAGGGCGTCCGTGCTGGCGGTGATCTGCACAGCGGGTGCCGTTGCGGCCAGCGGTCCCCCTGCCTGACCGACGAGGTTTGCGCCCCAACAGGACACCGCGGCGACGGTGCCGCCGGAGACTTCGTGCTTCACGCAGGTGTGGGCATCGCCGGCCTCGACGTCGATGGCCGCGCCCGGCAACGGCACGAAGGCTGGCTGAGTGACGAGTTCGGAGTTGTCTTCGGGGATGGCCTGCCAGGCGTCGTTGTCGCCCCAGCAGTAGAGGTCACCTTCGGATATGGCGCAGATGTGCCGAGCGCCGAGGGCCACGTCGGAGACGCTTGGGAGCATGTCCTCGTGAGTCGGCTGCCAGGAGGGCAGGGCCAACGCTTCGGCGCCGAGCTGGTCGTGGCTGTTGGAACCCCAGCAGTAGAGCTGTTGGTCTTGCGTGATGGCGCAGCTGTGGTGGCCGCCGGCGGTGACGAACCGTGCCTTGGGCAGGTCGGCCACCAACTGCGGCTGAGAGACGCCCTCGCCGTTGCTGGGCTCGACCCCCAACGCATTCATGGCGCCGTCGCCCCAGCAGCGAACCTGGCCGTTGGTTCCCAGCGCGCAGCTGTGGGAGGCCCCCGCTGCCACCTGCACCGCTCCGCTGGCGCCGGGGATGATGCGTGCGTCGATGAGCATCGGTGGGTTGTTGGTTCCGCATTGGCGTTTGTCGTTGTTGCCCCAGCACTTGATGCGACCCGTGTTGAGGACCACACAGGCGTGGTTGTCACCGGCGGCCACGGAGACCACCTTGCCAGGCATGGTGTGAAGTCCGCCTGGCCGGGGGCGCGGCGCCAGCCCACCGTCGCCCAGGGATTTGTAGACGCCGTCGCCCCAACACCGGGGGACTCCCTGGCTGTCGATGGCACAGGTTTGCAGCTGCGAGGGCTTGACCGACGCCGGTTCGAACGCGCCGCCAGAGACGACCTTGGCAGGGGCGTTCAGAACCGTGCTGTACGCGTTGACGCCGCCCTGGCCGAGGTTGTTGGCGCCCCAGCAGTAGATGTCGCCGTCGCTCAGGCCCGCGCAGTAATGCTGGGCTCCGCCCTCGATGGAGACCGCCTCGGCTGGAAGGTCGACATAGAACTGGCCCGCGGTGGACGAGTCCCCGAAGACGCTGTTCCCCAGTTGCCCATAGTCGTCCTGTCCGAAGCAGGTGACCCCCGCCTCGTCCTTGATGCAGGTCGACGAGCCGCTGCCGAGCCACAGGGCGGAGCTGACGGCGACGTCGGTGGCGGTGGTCACTCCGGCGACCTGGACCGCCGTGGTGCTCGGCGTCGTGGTTCCGTCGCCCAACTGTCCGTGATGATTGTGGCCCCAGCAGAACACGGCGCCCTTGTCGGTCACTGCGCAGCTGTGGCTCTCGGCGGTATCGATGGCGACGACCGGCGAGTTGATGCCTACGACCTTCACGGGTGTGGCGACCCCCGGTGCGACCCCTCCCGCGCCCAGCAGGTCGCCGTAGACGTAGGTGTTGGGCTGGCCATCCCAATAGTAGCCATAGTCGGAGACCCCCCAGCAGTAGACGTCGCCCTCGACGCCCATGTCGGTGGCCGTTTGCGGTCCGAGGATGGCGCAACCGTGCAGATCGCCCATGCTCAGCGCTTTGGCCGGACCGGGTAGCGGCACTTTGGTCGGAATGGCGGTCTGCTGTGAGTTGGCGGGCGGGAAGCTACCGATGAAGCTTCCAAAGGCGTCGTCGGGGGCGCTCAGCGTGCTGCTCCCGTAGTAGTTGGCGTCCACCGCTCCCCAGCAGAAGATGGGCCCCTCGGCCATCAACACGCAGGTCGTCGCGTCGTTGGTCTCGATGGCGGCGACTTCTCCGGCGGGGGGGAGGGCCACGGGCGTCACCGACCACACGTTGTAGGAGGGGCCGATACCCAGCTGGTCCCAGTAGTTGGTGCCCCAGCACCGAAGCGAGTCGTCGCTCAGCGCCGCACACCCATAATAGCCGCTGGTCTCGATGTGGCGGGCGCGGATCGCCGTCCCGGTGAGTTCGAGCGCCGTTGAAGCGCTGCCGTTCGCGATGGTGAGCGTCGCCGACGATTCGGTCGTGGGATAGGTCGCCTCGGCGCCGGTTGGCGCGAAAGCCAGGTGAAGAGCGCAGGTCTCGCCACTGGCCATGGGGACGGCCGGGTCGCAGGTGCCCAGCATCCCCGGGGGCGCCCCGCCGACAAACCGGAAGGGGCCATCGGTCAGGTTCACCGACAGGCAGGTGTTGTCCGCCGCGGCGGTGACCGTTAGCGTCGGTCCGTCCCGGTCGAAGGCGAGGTCATTGACGAAGACCTTGCCAAAGGCGATGGCCGAGAGGCTGACCTGAGGCGCGACATCCGAGGGTGCACAGACAATCGATGTGTCGGCGACGGTGTCAGCGACCCCATCGGCGTCGGCATCAGGCGTGGCGTCTGCGTCGGCATCGGGCGTGGCGTCTGCGTCGGCATCGGGCGTGGCGTCTGCGTCGGCATCGGGCGTGGCGTCGGCGACGGCATCGGACGTGGCGTCGGCAGCAGCGTCAGCGGTCGCATCCGGCGTGGCAGTGTCTGGCCTGGCGTCGGGGGTGACTGCGGTCTCGTCGCCCGCGTCAGACGTGGTGTCGGCGACGGCGTCCGAGGGCGTGCCCGGTTCGAAGACCGGCGGCGTGAAGCACGCGGCCAGCAGCGCCGCACATGCGAACGCGCCCCCTCCTGCCCAGCCTGGTCGCCGATACGTCACCCGACCTTCAGGCTACGGGGTCACCCCCAACGGACGCAAGCTGGGCGGCCTATCGTTTCGACCACTTCGTCACACGGACGTTGGGCGCGGTCATGCCGATGCCCATGACATCCCTGGCCAGCTCGAGGGTGGCGTCGACCTTCAGGCCGTCGACCGTCAGCCCCGAGGGCGGGTCGACGATCTGGAACGTCCTGCCATCGCTCGTCTTCAGCTGCCAGACGCCGCCGGCGATGCCCGCCTTGTGTATCGTCGCTTCGACCTTCACGCCGTCTCCCGGGCCATCACCAGTCGGGCACCAATGAAGCACACCAGCGCGTTGCCGCCCAGCCAGAGGGCCTCCATGGTGCGCCCGGGGATCCAGTGGACGTCGGCTTGTCCCTGTACCGCAGCGGCCAACAGGAATCCGGCAGCGCCGGCGCAGATGCCCGCCAGGGCAGGACGAAGGCGGCGCTGCCCATACAGAAGCACCACCAGAAGACCCGGGACGAGCGCGCTCCACGCCAGCGCGTGGGCGTGACTGCCAGCGCCGAGCAAGTTCAGGCCCCAGTCCATGGCGGGAGTGTCGAGGAACCCGCGACCGGGGAACATGCCCACCAGCCAGGGCAGGAAGAAGACGCCCACGCCAGTGACGACGGCGGCAGCGTAGAAGCTCCACCCGAGCTTGACGGTGCGGCGCCGGCCCAGGGCCAACAGCACCAGGATGAGACCCAGCGCCAGGGTGCGCCCCATGCCGAGGCGGAAGCGCGCCGTGCTGGCGGCCTTGCCGGCGTCGAGCACGCCGTGTCCGTGCCGCGTGTCCCACTTGGATTGGCCTGGAACCTTCCGGGCGGTCTTGAAAAGCACCTTCTCGACCTGCTCGGGGCGGGTGATGCCGCTGGCCATCACCAGCGCTGCTGCGGCGGCCACGTGGGGGGCCGCCATGGAGGTGCCCTGAAAGAAGGCGTAGGCTGTCTTGGCCGGGTTCCCCTGGTCGATGGTGTTCTGGTAGACGCCGTCGGGCTTGCCGTCGCCGTTCTGGTCGACGCTCATGTCGCCGCCAGGCGCGGCGATGTCGAGGGCCTTGCCGTGGGAGGAGTAGGGCGCCAGCTTGTCGTCGAAGCGGGTAGCCGAGACAGCAACGACGCTGTCATACGCGGCGGGGTACTCGACCTCGCCGAAGCCGGTGTTGCCAGCGGCCGCGATGACCACGACGCCGTTGTCTCTGGCGTATTGGCAGGCCTTGTCGAGGACCTCGCTGTAGGCGCCGCCCCCGAGGCTCATGTTGATGACCTGGGCGCCATGGTCGGCGGCCCAGCGGATGCCATCGGCGATGTCTTCGACGGAGCCGTAGCCAGCGGCGCTGAGCACCTTGATGGGCATCAGCGTGGCGCCGTGGGCGAGGCCGGCAGGGCCGAGTTTGTTGTGGGTGGCCTCGGCCACGGTCCCGGCGACGTGGGTGCCGTGCCCGTGGTCGTCGATAGCCTCGGCGCGGTCGTTGACGAAGTCGTAGCCAGGGGCGAAGCGAATGCCAGCGAAGTCTTCGCTGGGCAGGAAGCTGCCGAGCTTGGCGTAGGCGATGCCGGTGTCGATGACAGCGACGGTGACGCCTGCACCGCGGCTGAAATCCCAGGCCTTCGGGGCGTTCACCTTGTCGAAGTGCCACTGGTACCGGTAGTCCGGGTCGTTGGGGCGGAAGCTGTTGACGCGGTAGGTGAAGCTGGGTTCGGCGGCTTCCACCGACGGGTGTTTGCGGATGCTCTGCAGCAGCGCGTTGAGCTGGGCCGGCGCCATGCCCGCGACGTCGGCGATGGCGACCCCGTTTTCGGTGCCCATCACGGAGTTGAAGCGCAGGTCGATGCCCCAGCGCTGCTCCCACTGGTCAATGTCGCTCAGCGGGGTGCCGTCATCGAAGTCGACGACGAGTCGCTCGGGAAGGGCAGGGGCATGCCACTTCACGAGGTGGGCGTGTTTGCCCTTGAGCGCGTTGTTGGCGTCGTCGTCGGGGTCGGAGGAGCAGCCCGTCGCGAGGGCGACGAGCGCAAGGGCACCGAGGGTGCCCAGGGTGAGAGAGGCCTTTGGCATGGCGTAGGTGGTCCGGCTGTGGGGTGTCCGGGCGCGTGTGGCGGACGCGCCTCACCTGCACCACGTGGGGGCGGAGCGGTTGTTCCGAAAAAAGTGGGTTCGGGTTCGGCCGACGGGTTCGGGTTCGGGTTCGGGTTCGGGTTCGGCCGACGGGTTCGGGTTCGCCCTTCGGTTTCGGGTTCGGGTTCGGGTTCGGGTTCGGGTTCG
>JGI12316J15309_10007621_pt1 | contig 83452 bp, 57 predicted proteins | sample MarCyaLeptolynsp_FD_15309 | JGI IMG/M metagenome (IMG submission 15309)
TACTCTCAATAATATTGGCTCAGTCTACTCTGATTTAGGACAAAAGCAGAAAGCTTTGGAATTCTACAACCAAGCTTTGCGACTAAGACGAGCGGTGGGGGATCGAGGTGGGGAAGCTACTACTCTCAATAACATTGGCAGAGTCTACGATTCATTAGGAGAAAAACAGAAAGCCTTGGAATTCTACAACCAAGCTTTGCCCCTAAGACGAGCGGTGGGGGATCGAGGTGGGGAAGCCTCTACTCTCAATAATCTTGGCGCTGTCTACTCTAATTTGGGAGAAAAGCAGCAGGCATTGGAGTTCTACAACCAAGCTTTGCCCCTATTTCAGGCGGTGGGGGATCGAGGAGGGGAAGCTACTACTCTGTCTAATATTGGCAGAGTCTACGATGATTTAGGACAAAAGCAGAAAGCTTTGGAATTCTACAACCAAGCTTTGCCGCTAACACGGGCGGTGGGGGATCGAGGTGGGGAAGCTATTACTCTCAATAATCTTGGCGCTGTCTACAACTCATTGGGAGAAAACCAAAAAGCCTTGGAATTCTACAACCAAGCTTTGCCACTAAGACGAGCGGTGGGGGATCGAGATGGGGAAGCCTCTACTCTCAATAATCTTGGCTTAGTCTACGATGATTTAGGAGAAAAGCAGAAAGCTTTGGAATTCTTCAACCAAGCTTTGCCCCTATTACGGGCGGTGGGGAATAGACGTGTGGAAGCCGTTACTCTCTCTAATATTGGCAGTGTTTACGATTCATTAGGAGAAAAGCAGAAAGCCTTGGATTTCTACAACCAAGCTTTACCCCTAAGACGAGCAGTGGAGGATCGAGGTGGGGAAGCTATTACTCTCAATAATCTTGGCGCTGTCTACGATGATTTAGGAGAAAAGCAAAAAGCCTTGGATTTCTACAACCAAGCTTTGCCTCTATTTCAGGCAGTGGGGGATCGAGGAGGGGAAGCCGCTACTCTCAATAATCTTGGTGGAGTCTACGATTCATTAGGAGAAAAGCAGAAAGTCTTGGAATTCTTCAACCAAGCTTTGCCTCTATTTCAGGCGGTGGGGGATCGAGAGGGGGAAGCCATTACTCTCTCTAATATTGGCGCTGTCTACGATGATTTAGGAGAAAAGCAGAAAGCCTTGGAATTCTTCAATCAAGCTTTGCCACTATATAAGGCGGTGGGGAATCGAGTTGGGGAAGCCATTACTCTCAATAATCTTGGCGCTGTCTACGATGATTTAGGAGAAAAGCAAAAAGCCTTGGAATTCTACAACCAAGCTTTGCCTCTAAGACGAGCGGTGGGGAACCGAGGTGGGGAAGCTACTACTCTCTCTAATATTGGCTTAGTCTACTCTTCATTAGGAGAAAAGCAGAAAGCCTTGGAATTCTTCAATCAAGCTTTGCCCCTAACACGGGCGGTGGGGGATAAAAGTGGGGAAGCCATTACTCTCTTTAACGTCGCCTTCTTACAACGCAGCCAAGGCAACCTAAAACAAGCCTTAACCTTGATGGATAGCTCCATCACCATTATTGAAGAACTCCGCACCAAAATTGGCTCCCAAAAACTCCGTACCTCCTACTTTGCCACTGTCCAAAACTACTACGAATTCTACATCGACCTACTGATGCAACTGCATCAACAAGACCCATCCCAAGGATACGATGCCCTCGCTCTCCATACCAGCGAACGCTCTCGTGCGCGTAGTCTCTTGGAACTTCTCACTGAAGCTAATGCTGATATTCGCCAAGGGGTAGAACCCCAACTAGTTGAAGAGGAGCGCACCCTACAACAGCAACTCGATGCCATTGAAAAACGCCGAGTTGAGTTATTCAGTGGCAACTACACTCAACAACAAGCTACAGCAATCGAACAAGAAAGGGAACAACTATTATCCCAATACCGAGATATCCAAACAAAAATCCGCACTACCAGTCCCCGTTATGCGGCTCTGACTCAACCTGAACCTCTCACCTTAGAAGAAATTCAGCAGCAGGTTTTAGATGAAGATACCCTGCTGTTGCAGTATTCCCTAGGCTCTGAGCGCAGCTATCTTTGGGTTGTCAGTAAAACAGATATTAGCAGTTACGAACTACCCCCAGCAGCAGAAATCGAAACCGCCGCCAAACAGTTCTATGAATTACTCAAAACTCCAGGATTTCAGCTAGGAAGGGGCTCTTGCACCAATCCCGATAATCCACCAGGGGTTCAAACCCCTGGCTCACAGCTAAAGTCGTCTAAAGACGACTGGATAAGGGATTCAGTCCACTTGAGTGGACTTGAGCTATTAGCCCAGAGTTTGAACTCTGGGGGGGTTTCGGAGCCTGTTAAGAATGGTGCAGGATGTGAGGAAGATACCAGAGGTAGTATTCGGGTAGAAAATGTCAAAGCTAGTAAAGCTGTAAGCCAACTAAGCCAAATGCTTCTAGCACCGATAGCCGAGCAATTGGGCAACAAACGGCTACTGATTGTTGGCGACGGTGCTTTGCAGTACATACCCTTCTCTGCCTTACCTTTGCCTGAAACCTCCGGTGAGGATATCGTACCTCTGTTAGCCAATAACGAAATAGTAAACTTACCCTCTGCCACTACCTTAGGGATTATCCGACAGGAACAAGCAACCAGGAAAACTGCACCTAAAGCCATCGCTATCCTTGCAGATCCCGTCTTTAGCTCTGATGATGAGCGGGTAACTAACAGTAAACGACAGATTGATAGTAGTTTACAACAGCAGCTACTCGATCGCTCTGCCAGAGAAGCAGATATCGGAGTCTGGGAAAGACTACCAGGAACCCGCACTGAAGCCGAAGCAATTATGGCACTAGTGCCTGATTCAGAACGAGTGCATGGCTTTGACTTTGCAGCCAATCGCCAGATGATAACTAACCCTGAGCTAAGTAATTATCGCATAGTCCATCTTGCCACCCACGGCTTACTCAACAGTACCAACCCTGAGCTATCAGGAGTAGTACTCTCCCTATTCGATGAACAAGGCGACTCCCAAAATGGCTTTCTACGCCTCCATGATGTGTTTAACCTTAACCTTCCTGCTGAACTGGTGGTGCTGAGTGCCTGTCAAACGGGATTAGGGCAGGAGGTAAAAGGAGAAGGATTGGTGGGGTTGACAAGAGGTTTTATGTATGCAGGTTCCCCACGAGTGTTGGTAAGTCTGTGGAATGTTAGTGATGCTGCTACAGCCGAGATGATGAAGCGATTCTATCGCAATATGTTGCAGGAGGGCTTGTCAGCAACAGCAGCTTTGAGAGCTGCACAGTTGGAAATGCAACAAGAGACTCAGTGGAAGGCTCCCTATTATTGGGCAGCTTTTACGCTTCAAGGAGAGTGGAAGTGAATTAGTACAGGCTTTGCTGAATAAGTCGATATGGAATATATTTTTCAGTCCATCTACATTCCTAAACTAAAACCTGGGTCAATCTTTTGGCAGTACCCTTGAGGGTAATCTTTTTACCAATTTTTTTTGAAAGAATGGCTGATACCAAATCCGGTGATTTATTACTTATTATTTATTACTTATTACTCATTTAAAGCCAATTCCCTACCAACACAAAAGGTGCCCAATAAATTGGATGTTGAAACTGAGGGTTTTTCAACAGTTTGACTTGAGCGCGGCGTAGAGCTTCGGCTTTAGAAATTGTCGGATTCGCTAATTCCTGATAAAACTGGATCATCAGGTCTGCTGTTGCTTGATCATCAACCACCCATAGGGTTGCCAACGTACTGCGTGCTCCGGCTTTGACTGCCACACCAGCTAATCCCAGAGCTGCTCGTTTGTCGCCAGTTGCTGTCTGACAAGCGCTGAGCACTAGTAGTTCAATCGCACCTCTACCAGTTTCTTCCCTAGCTTGTAACAGGTTGCTCAACTGGTTAATATTAAGACGGTCATCCCAAGTGAGAATAAAGGTATCTTCTAAATTAGAGCTAAACTGACCGTGGGTTGCTAAATGAACTATCGGGAAAGGATTGGCATCAATGTCATTTTGTACAGCTGGGGTGGTAAAATCCTGATTGAGTAGTAGCTCACCTGGTAGTTGCAACTGTGCTAATTCTTTCTCGACATTAGGAAGAGCAGAAAATTCCTGACGAGCTTGGGAAAGTCCACCCTTTAGAGCAGAAAGTTTCCCTCTTACTAAGGATTTAGGGTCTAGAAGTTGTAAACCTGGAGTTAGAGCGATCGCATATTTTTCTACCAAAAATTGCTGACCATCATGTAAGACTGCCATTGGTAGATTCAATAACGGACCATCCAGCACAAAGACGAGAGTTTTAACTTCACTGGCAGCAATGTCTGCTTCTACAGGTTTAATTAACCATTGGTACACTTCTTGAGCTAGCCTTAATCCTTCTGGTGAAAGAGCTTGGTTCCGCTTCGGAGTGCGAATAGTTCCACCAGTTGGTACAATTGTTGCTCTCGCGCCAATGGCTTCTTCCCGCAGTTCCTCTAAAATATGTTCTATCTGTTCTTGAGGTAGTTGAGTCGTATAATGACCCAGAGGAGCACCTGGTAGGGACAAGACGACTTCTAATCGGTCTTTAAAAACAATAGGATAGATAACCGTAGCCTGTTGATCGACTTCATCAATAAGAACAGGAGTAGCATTGAGACAGTTTTCTCGAAAGAAGTTGATCAATTCTGCCTGCTGGAGGGATTCAATTACCTGACGAGCTGTCTCTAAATCTTCTTGACTGGGTTCAGTGCCTTGGGGAGATGCCAACAGTAGTTGCACCAATTCGCGATAGACTGGCTCTACGCTCTCTCGAAAAGAAAATTGGATATCAGAGTTAACGCTAACTAGGTCAGTACGTAAAGATTCCAGAGTTTGGATAGCAGCAGTATAAGCTGCGATCGCTCCTTTGCGTTTGCCCTGTTCTTGGAGTAAACGCCCTAACTGCCACTGCCAACCGTAGGCAATATCTGGAGCCCTAATTGCCTGGGCGATAATGAGGGCTTCCTCTGTAAGTTTTTGTGCATCTTGCCATTGCTGCGTCTTTTCGTAAAGGTTACCTAGTTGACCAAGGGCGTAAGATTCTATTCTAGGGTCTTTAATTGCCTCTGCTTGTTGTAGGGCGGTTGCTAATTGTTCGGCAATTGTTTGAGCCCTGTCGGCTTCTTCCAGCCCTAATTTCATCAAAGAGCGAGCCAAGTTAATCCGAGCATCCGCTGCAGCACGGGAAGCAGGAAGTTGGGCAATCTGTAGTTGAATTTCCTCTACTAAAGACTGCTCGGTTGTAGTTAACTGCTTCTCATTGTCTACTAAAAGACTGAGCAAATTCAGCTGAATTTGAATTCTTGTAGTTGGGGGGATAAGTTGGGTATCAGCAGCCTTTTGGTAGTAATCGAAAGCCTCTTGAATATAAGTTTGCGCTTCATTAGGGTTGCCTAGAGCCTCTTGGGTTTTGGCTTGAGCTTTGGCAGTATTCCCTAACCCCAGAAGAGCAGCGCTAATATTATCGGGAGACGGCAAACCTTGAGCAATAGTCAGACTTTGTGCTAAAACTTCTTGCGACTCATTCAGGTCACCCACTAAGCGTAGGATATTACCAAGACTACGCAAAGCGATCGCTTTACTCTGGGAATCAGGTTGTGTTTCTAGTGTTGCATTAACCTCCCGAAGGGTATCGAGAGCACGACGGTAAAATCCAGCCGCTTGCAGAGCTTGAGCTTGATTAATCTGGCTTTTGAGCAAACCCTCCTCATCTGTTGCTTGCCGGTAGGCAGCAGTAGCAGCCTCGAAGCTTTCTAAGGCTGATTCTGGTTGTCCTTGAGCCAGATAGATTTGTCCTTGAATATCCAAGGCTGCCCCTTGGAGTTTCCCATAGTTAGCGGTACTGCCAGTTTGCAAGAGTGCCAAGCTCTCAGAAATTGCCTCTTGAGCCTTACTCCACTCTCCCAATTGTTTATAAGCCAAGGCAAGATTACTCAACACCATTCCTTGCCTCAGGGAATCTTGTTCTTTCTGGAAACCCTCAGCTGCTTGTTGCAAAATCTCTACTGTCTCCGAGAAGCGCCCCTGTTCATAGAGTCTTCTACCTTGTTGTACCAATGTTGTCGGATTAGCTCCTTGGACGGTAATTAATGGAGCAGGGTTTTGAGCCGCAACGGGCAATCTACCTCCACCAAAAAACCAAGTCAATCCTTGAGTCAGGCAAAAGGAAAAGAGGAACAGTAATAAGTAGGGCTTGCTGAATAAGTTCATTGAGAAAGCATTTTGAAGTAACAAGCGTCTGACGACGCAGGCAATAGGCACTCTTGCAATAGGCAATAGTGTACTACCTCGAAAAAGAAGATGAGCTTTCTTCCGCTTTCGGTGATTTGATGGTATCCTTTTTTATAATGGAATAGGTGTGCACCTGTAGAGTCTAGGCAGTTACAGAATGCAATCAAATTCTCCCAGTAGAGACAGCAAAAGGCATAGCTGGACAATAATCGCACCCTGAGACAGCAAAATCTTTCCCACCAAACCAGCACACCAAACATGGCTACGAGACATATACGCTTTGTTTGAGGCGCAATGGCAAATCGAACAAATTGAACAGGCTCAAATTAGAGGAAGACTTGAAGGTAGGGAAGAGGGAAGACTTGAAGGTAAGGAAGAAGGTAAAAGAAGCTTACTCAAGGGACAGCTGGAACGCCGTTTCCCAGAAATAACCTCTCAACTGAGTACGGCAATCGATGGGTTGAATTCCCAGGATTTAGACAATTTATCAGATGCCATGTGGGACTTTAAGACAAGCGATGATTTGCTCAACTGGCTACAGGAACACTCTATTAATTAGGGAACAGGGAACAGGGAATAGGGAACAGGGAAGAGTCTACTTTCATGCATGGTGGTGAAATTTTTTTCATGGGGACTGCCTTCTGCCCTCTGCCCTCTGCCCTCTGCCTTTCTCCCCAATCCCTAATCATGCATCGTACCGTCAGGCATAGTTGCTCCACTAAGATCCGCTCCTTGTAGCTCTGCACCAAGCAAGACTGCATTGGTGAGATCTGCTACCATCAAAACGGCTTTGGATATGTCAGCACGAATCAAGCAGGCTCGACTCAAATCAGCCCCTCTCAAGTCTGTTTCTTGAAGAATTGTGCCAATTAAATCAGCATCTTTTAAACTTGCCCTATGTAGAATTGCCTGATGCAGCGTAGCTCCGTGGAAATCTACCGAATCCAGATTAGCCAAAGAGAGGTTAGCAAACATTAGGCTAGCTTCCTTGAGATTTGCCCCTGTCAGCTTGGCTTTTTTTAAGTTAGTTTTAATCAGGTTAGCTTTCTTCAAGTCTGTTGCTTCCAATTTTGCTTCTTCTAGGTTGGCTCCACTCAAATTGGCAGCACTTAAGTTAGCCTTGCTTAAATCGGCATAATTTAGGTTGACTCCTTGAAGACTAGCTTCACTCAAATTAGCTCCTCTTAAATCTACCCGTCTTAGGTCAGCTCCCGATAAATTGACCTTACTTAGGTAGGCTCCCTGTAAATTTAATCCCTCAAAATCTCGATCTCCAGCAGCATAGCGCTTCAGCAGTTCATTAACAATCATAAAATATTCCAGGTTTTGATTCATCGCTTTAGTTGGTTATGGCGATGCTCGCTTCGCTTGCTCTGAAGGGATTCTCGAAGAGTACCACCTCCGGCAATGTGTGTTCGACTGCTATATTATTCATGGGTTGCCAGGGATTTCCCGCACATAAAGCGCTAAAAAATGAAAATTAGTTGCAGCTGCCACAGCTTATCCTGGTATTTGAGTTCAATTTGCCGAATAAATTCTCGAAAGTAGAAACGGCGTTCTGATTCAGATAAATCAGACCAGAATTGAGGAATGGACACAGTTTGAGCGATCGCTTTTAGATTGACTGGTGGTAGAGCGGCTAACTGGGTTTTCAGCTGGGAGATTTCCGTGCGGAGTTTGTAGGCACGTAAGTCAGCAGTTTCCGCATCCAAGACTCCGCTCACAGTTAAGGAGTCCAACTGAGCTAAAATATCCAGTTTGCGCTCAATTTGGCTGTTCAGGGACTGTTTCACCCCATCCAGGTTAGGAGCATTCATCTTGGCAACGGCACGGGGTAATTCCTGGCAAATGCTTTGAATTGTTTGCTCTAAGACTTGTTCGTAAGGGATGGCACGGCACTTGGGATTCTGGGGACAGCTAATTGGTCGCAAATAGAGATATTTCTTCTGTCGCCGAGGTTTGCTAACATTAGTAACGGTCATTGCTGACTGGCACTCCCTACAAACTACCAAACCAGCTAAAGAGCGGGGAGCACTAGCAGTGCGGGGAGGTAGTCGCCGATTACGACGCAGCAGTCGGTCTATTTGTGCCGCTTCTTCCCGGTCTAAAATTGCGGTATGGGTGTCGGAAATCACCTCACCATTTTGATAGGCAAGGTCACCGCGATAAACTGAGCTAGTCAGCCAACGATGCCCTGTAGAAACGGAAATTCTCTTACCATACTTTTGCTCTAGATACCGAACTGCTCCCCGTAAGGAGCCATAAATCAGAAACCGTTCAAAAAAATCTTTAACTACAGGTGCTGTAGAGCGATCGAGAAGGTAACGCTCTTTACCACGTCGATAGCCGTAGGGAGCTTTTCCTGGTGGGGGCAAAGCTTTGAGGCGATTGCGGGCATGTCCTTGACGGAGGCGACGACTGTTGGCTTCTTGGTTAATTTCTTGTAGCAGTTTGAGTAAATCTGTCCTAATTTTGGTGCTGATAGCGGCATCTGTTAACTGAGCCGAAGTGTAAGATTGTTCTGTGGCAACGATCGCAACGCCCATAGCTTCAATCTGCTTGATGCGATCGCTAATTTCTTCAATAGAGTTTCCCAATTCTTCCAGACGCCGAATTAAAAGATAATCAGCCCCTTTGCTCTGACAATCAGCCAGCAGTTGTAGCAACTGCTGACGCCCTCCTAAGTCTTGATATACTGCATCCACATCTAAACCCCAAATTTTTGGGTCTGGTGAGGGTTCTAGTAAAGGGTCACTATAAAGATAGGCAATGATATTCACCGTTGCTTCTTAGGTGTTAGGGAAAAATTAGGAGTAATCATCATATATCAAACTGTGCCTACCAATTGCTACCTAGGGTTTGCTGTATAAGTGTGTAAGCTATGCCATACTTGGCTTTCAATCATATTCAAAGCCAAAAAGTCCCAGGTTTTCTGGTAGAATGCCTCAAAACCCTTGCACCGCGCTGACGGTAAAATGTACCAAAAAGTTGACTCACCGTCTACCCAACCGGAAGATTTTGAACTACCATTTTCAGGAAAGTTGTGTGAAGACAATCGTTGGGTCATTCTGGCGAACTTGATTCCTTGGTTATAGCAAGGATTGAGTATCTCAAATTCGCCAAAAAAAGAAGACCATCTCAAAAACAAACGAAAATTTTGCATACAGGACGCAAAAAACGTAAAAAGGAAAGGAAGAAGAGGAGAAAAGATACAGGAGAAGTGGAAGACAACACCCCCAGGCTCAGTCGGAACCTGGAATCAGGGAAAATTGCTCCGAGTACCCCCGCGCTGCCTCCCAGAGTGCGTGCCCGAAAAACTCGATTGCCTTTCCACCCCGAACGCGACTTGAATAGAGTTTTTGGGAAATAGGGGAGAATAAGATGCGATTACCCTACCGTTACAACTAGAGTAATGTCAAGACTAATATCGTCTTCTTGATTTTTAATTTCTACATTCTCGACTGCCTGCGCATTGCGGATATCTTCTAAAACATCTAAGATTCCTTGTTGTTTAGCTTCTGGTGTGTAGATAATTAGAGATTTAACACTAGAACAATTACTTACTTTTGCTCTACCTTTTTCTCGACGTAATTCGGCAAGGATATACCTAGCATCTTCATAAGAAGTTGTTGCTTTAGGCTGCTGAATATCTTCCAACTCAGATAGAGAAGGCCATTGACTAACATGGATAGAATGTTCAGCTTCTTCATCAGGGTTAAAAATATTCGTCCAAATTTCTTCCGTAATAAAGGGAATAACAGGGGCGAATAATCTCAATATGATTGACAAGCTCAGCTTTAGAGTAGACAGAGCACTGATTGTCAGCTCATCTTTAGGTTCATTGTATGCTCGGCTTTTAATCAGTTCTAGATAGTCATCACAAAATTCTGCCCAGAAGAAAGACTCAAGACTTTGGAGTGAATCAGCCCAGCTAAACTCTTCATAACCTTTGCTAACGACAGTAATTACTTCACGTAAACGCTGCACAAAACCACAGTCTAATTCTTGTTTAATTGCCTGATTACTAAGGAGACTGGTGTCTACACTCATAATCCTGTCATTAATGAATTTACTGGCGTTGTATAACTTTGTTTCTAAACGTTTACCAATTTTAAAAACATTTTCGTCATACATTGTATCTACACCAGCGCGAGCACGTGCAGACCAGTATCTTAGAGAATCTGCAGAATAGGTATCAATGAGTTTGAGGGGGGTAACAACATTTCCCTTACTTTTACTCATCTTTTTCCGCTCCGGATCAAGAATCCAACCGCTGATTAATACATGCTGCCAAGGTATTTCTTTCTTATGGAACCAAGATTTAGCAATGGTATAAAAAGCCCAAGTTCTTATGATTTCATGGGATTGGGGACGTACATCCATCGGGAGTAATTTCTGACTTTTTTCTTCGTCTATTACCCAATTAGTCACAATCTGTGGTGTTAAGGAGCTCGTTGCCCAAGTATCTTGTACGTCTGGATCGCCAATAAATCCTTCAGGTTGGTTGCGTTGCTCAGCGGTATAACCTGTTGGGACGTCTACTTGAGGATCAATTGGTAATTGATTAATTTCAGGCAAGATAGGCTCATCATAACAAGGTTTACCATGCTCATCTAATGGATACCAGAGGGGGAATGGAACGCCGAAATGTCTTTGTCGACTGATACACCAGTTTTGCTTTAAGCCTTTAACCCAGGTTTTATATCGCTCCTTCATAAAGGGAGGATGCCAAGTGATTTTATTTCCTTGCTCTAGCAATTGTTCTTGAGAGCTGAGAATGTCTATGTACCACTGTCGTGCTGAGATGAGTTCTAGTGGTCGTTTCCCTTTTTCGTAGAATTTTACTGGACGTGTAACTAATTCTGGCTCACCTTCTATAACACCTGCTGCTTCGAGTAATTCAACAATTGCAGCCCGTGCTTGCTTAATATTTTTCCCAACGAGCTGGCTATACATTTCATTGGCTTCATCTGGTGCATTACTTTCCCAACCTTGAGTTCCAAAGGAAATTGGCTTAAGACGACCAACTTTATTAATAATTTGTCTAAGGAGTAGGTTATGGTCTCGCCACCATTCAACATCGGTTGTATCCCCGAAGGTACAAACCATAACAACCCCTGTTCCTTTGTCTGGCTCTACTTTGTCATCAGCGATAATTGGTACAGGAACTTTAAATAAGGGAGTGATTGCAACTTTACCGACGAGATGTTGATAGTGTTTGTCTTCTGGATGAACAACTATCCCAACACAGGCAGCAAGTAGCTCTGGACGAGTTGTGGCAATCAGTATGTTTTGACCATCTTCTGTTGCAAAATTGAGTTTGTAGAAACTGCTTTGTACATCTCTATCTTCAGCTTCAGCTTGTGCAACAGCTGTAGAAAAATCGATATCCCACATTGTTGGGGCAATAGATTGATAAGCCACCCCATCTTCAAATAGACGAATAAAACTAATCTGACTAATTTTGCGGCATTGCTGGCTAATCGTTGCGTATTCAAGAGACCAATCAACACTAAGACCAATACGAGACCATAATTCCTTGAAGACTTTTTCATCTTCTACGGTCATTTGATTACATAAATCGATAAAATTCTGGCGACTAATGATTTCGCGCGGCTCTTTGTGCTTACACTTGGGTACGAAATCAGGATCGTAGGGAACAGATTTATCACAGCGGACGTTATAAAAATTTTCGACTCTCCGCTCTGTAGGCAGCCCATTATCATCCCATCCCATCGGATAAAAGATATTTTTCCCCTGCATCCGTTCGTAACGAACTAAAATATCTTGGTGAGTATAGCTGAAAACGTGGCCTACATGTAAAGATCCACTAACAGTTGGTGGTGGTGTATCTACAATAAAAGTTTTTTTAGGGGAATTTGGGTCATAGCTGTAAATTTTCCAGCTGTCCCATTTAGCCTGCCACTTTGCTACTACATCAGATGACGAATAACGCTCTTTCCCCATTGTTTATAACTGCTTATACACTAGTTAATTTAATAATTTTTGTTTTTACAGCGTTTCTTATTCTAGTTGAGGTTCAATCTCTGCTCTGAAACGCTTTGTTCAAAAGGGTTTCCTGAGATCTAGTTATGTTAACTCAGTATAAAACTACTGTATCAGGATACTATTATAGCCTCAGGGCGTATGTAACCCACATTCCGCACGTCAAATTGTAGTATACCAAGTAGTACGCAAATCCTGGGTATCTTGGCGAACTTTTTACGTATAAATACTTGGATTTTTTATTTTTTGTGTTCGCCAAGCTACCCAATAATCGTAATCATTACGTATTACATCGTGACGTGCGGAATGTCGGATGTAAAGTAATTGTAACCGTTCAGGGGGGCTATAGCTGGTTGACTGACAAAACTAAAAAGCTGGAAGAAGAAACAACTGCAATATCTCAAACGAAATTTGGGACATATCGAGAGATTAATCGAGAAGGGAGCCAGTCTAGAGCTGTTAAGTAAAAGGCAATACAAGAATTTATTGGTCTCAAGTGAAATTTATCGTCAACAGCAGTGGATGTGGTCAAATAATAAGAAGAGTATCGAAAATCGTATCGTCAGCCTAACTCAACCTCATATCCGTCCAATTGTTCGAGGTAAAGCGGGAAGCCACACAGAATTCGGAGCTAAGTTATCAGTCTCTTGTGTAGACGGCTATGTATTAATCGAACGTATCAGTTGGGAAAATTATAACGAAAGTGGAGATTTTATCTCACAAATTGAATCCTACAAAGAGCAGACAGGAGTTTACCCGGAATCGGTTCATGCGGATAAAATTTATCGCACCCGAGTCCATCGGGCTTGGTGTAAAGAGCGAGGTATTAGGTTGAGTGGACCCCCTAACAGAAGACCTCGGATAAAGGTAAGCCGAGAAGTTAAAAAACAGGCCCAAGAGGATGAAGGTATTCGCAACGAAATTGAGGGAAAATTTGGACAGGCGAAAAGAAGATTCAGCTTGAATAGAGTCATGGCTAAACTTTCTAATACTTCAGAAACTTCGATTGCAATGACGTTTCTAGTAATGAATTTGGTGAAACTGCTGAGGCAGTTTTACTGTCTTTTTTTGTGTCAATTTTTCTCAAATATTACCGTTTTACCGAGGAGTATTAAGAGCAGCTATGAAACGAATCCTCTTTCTCAAGTAGGGCTTATACTTTGGGCAAGGCAACCGTCTAGTTCATTTCCCACCCCCTGTTTTTTCTAACTTTTTCAGCAAGCCCTACCTACGATGCAAGTGTTATTTGTAAAGAAATATAAATTTTTACTGCCAAGTTGGTGGTTAGTATCCCTCACTGAACCTTAAGCAGCATAGGGATTAGCGCCGATTTTTGTAGGAAAAATCTCTAACTCGAAAAAGTCAGGAATTGACTCTGGGAACCGTCTTATAGGTGTAGGCTTGAGGATTCAATTAATGCTTTATTCATCAGTCGAGATAAAAAAGTATAAAAATCTTTTTGACAATGCTACTATTAACCCAGATTGGGCTGAATGGGTAAAAGTACTAGTTTATGAACTTTTGAGGCGCTATGCAGCAGGAGAGAGGAATTTTTGCACATCCGACCTCAGGGAAGCTAACCTCGGTGATGTAAACTTTAGTGGAGCTAACTTCAGTGAGGCTGACCTTAGTGGAGCTGACCTTAGTGGAGCTGACCTCAGTGGGGCAAAACTCATTAGAACAAAATTAACTGGAGCCAACCTCATTGGAGCCAACCTCATTGGAGCCACCCTCTACGAAGCTGATCTCAGTGGGGCAAAACTTATTGGGGCTAACCTCAATCATGCCGATCTTTGGAAAGTTAACCTCCAGAATGCTCAACTCAGAGCGGCTCAATTACTTAGTACAAAACTTGAGAGAGCAACTCTTACAGGTTCTTGTATAGAAGATTGGAATATAAATAGTGCTACAAATCTCGATGATGTAATTTGTGAATATGTTTACTTAAAAGAAAACCAACAAGAGCGTCATCCACACATAGGAAAGTTTGCTCCTAGTGAATTTACCAAGTTATTTCAGGAGTCCCTAGAAACAGTTTACTTAATTTTCCGTAAAGGTGTTGATTGGAAGGCTTTGCTAATTTCATTCCAAAAACTACGAAGAGAATGTGATAGTGATAAGTTATTTATCCAGTCTTTTGAAAACACAAGAGATGGTGCGTTCGTAGTCCGAGTCAATGTTTCTAAGAGTGCAAATAAAATCGAGATTGAAAAATACTTGAAGCGACAATATGAACTTGAAGCCAAGAACGAACAAAACACAAATCTCTTAGAAATTACTAAATTATTAGGCCGCGAAAGTCATTAGTCATTGGTTAAGTGTCATTAGCCTGACGGGGTGACAAACGACTTTAAAAGTAGGTAGGGCTTCCTGAATAACTGGAGTTTAGACTAGTCTAAACTCCAGTTAAAAGAGTCACAAGGAAATGTATTGAAATTTATCGGGATGCCAGCAGCAGAACAACACGATGGAGGGGAGAGTTGAGAGTTCCCCAGGAGCGCTGAGCGCCCCCAATTGAATGGGAGAAACAATATCTTTTCCTATTCCCTATTCCCTATTCCCTGTTCCCTGTTCCCTTGCGTTCAGAAGACTAATTTACCATTCTTAAGTTTCTAAACTTTTGTTACAGTAGCTAGACTCTCTAGTTAACTGGATACTTTAGCCTAAGGTTGGAAAAACACTAGTACCGCTGCGCGGAATTAAGAATTAAGAATTAAGAATCTTTACTCTATAAGCATTCTATCGATCTCTCTCCTAGTGGGTTATTTCCGCCATGCTGCACTAGTACACCCAAACTATTTTTACGGGGAGTTAGTTATGGAAACGAGTCATCTACGATTAAGGGGTATGGGTTGTGCCTCTTGTGCTACCACTATCGAGCAAGCAATTGAGAGTGTTCCTGGCGTAATTCAGAGCAATGTCAATTTTGCTATGGAACAAGCCACAGTCGAGTATAACCCTGAGCAAACTAATCTTTCAGCAATCGAGCAAGCTGTAGCAGATTCAGGATATATTGCCCAGGCAATACAGGAAACAGATACTGGGGAAGAGGATGCTGAGCAAGCAGCACGGGAGAGTAAACAAAAAGACTTGACACGCAAGCTAATCTTGGGAGGTATCATCAGTGTCCTGCTGGTGGTAGGCTCACTGCCAGCTATGATTGGTTTACACTTACCTTTCATCCCAACCTGGTTGCATAACTCTTGGGTACAGTTATGGTTAAGTACGCCAGTAATGTTTTGGTGTGGTAGAGCCTTTTTTGTTGGTGCCTGGAAAGCCTGCAAACGTCATACTGCGGATATGAATACCCTGGTGGCGTTGGGTACAGGTACAGCCTATTTCTATTCGTTGTTTGCTACCCTTTTCCCTCGCTTTTTCCTGGATCAAGGTCTTCAACCAGAAGTTTACTACGAACCAGCAGCAGTAATCATTACCCTAATTCTGTTGGGGCGGCTACTGGAAAATCGTGCTAGAGGAAAGACTTCGCAAGCTATTCGCCAACTGATGGGACTACAGGCAAAAACTGCCAGGGTGATTCGTGCTGGTAAAGAATTTGACCTGCCCATACAAGAAGTTATCGTTGGTGATGTCATCCTAGTACGTCCAGGGGAAAAAATTCCAGTAGATGGGGAAGTAATCGAAGGCTCTTCAACTGTGGATGAGTCGATGGTAACTGGCGAAGCGATACCAGTGAAGAAGCAAGGGGGAGAACAGGTAATTGGTGCAACAATTAATAAAACAGGTAGCTTTAAGTTCCAAGCCTCACGAGTAGGAAAGGATACCGTATTAGCCCAGATTGTGAAATTAGTGCAAGATGCCCAAGGAAGTAAAGCACCGATTCAACAATTAGCTGATAGGGTGACTGGATGGTTTGTGCCAGGAGTAATTGCGATCGCAATTGTTACCTTTATCATTTGGTATAACACGATGGGCGACCTTACTCTTGCTATGATTACTACTGTTGGTGTCTTAATTATTGCTTGCCCCTGTGCTCTCGGTTTAGCAACCCCCACCTCAATCATGGTTGGCACAGGCAAAGGTGCAGAAAATGGCATTTTAATCAAGGGTGCGGATAGTTTGGAACTAGCCCATAAAATTCAGACAATTGTTTTGGATAAAACAGGCACAATTACCCAAGGTAAGCCTAGTGTAACTGATTATGTAACTCTTAAAGGCACAGCCAACAGCAACGAAATTAGACTCTTACAATTAGCAGCAGCAGTAGAACGGAATTCTGAACATCCTTTAGCAGAGGCAATAGTGCAGTATGCTCAATCTCAAGGAATTCAGATGCCTCTGCCAGAAGTTGAAAACTTTCAAGCTGTAGCAGGTATGGGTGTTCAAGGCATTGTCTCTCAAGAAACGCAAGGCAGAAGGCAGAAGGCAGAAGGCAGAAGGGAAGAGGAAAAGACTTTGTTTGTTAGATCCACAACCAGTACAGCCGCGCCCCTGGGGTACTCTTCATCAGCCGATGCTCTGAATACAGACTCTCAGCAACAGCGGTTTGTCCAAATTGGTACCCAACGCTGGATGGATGCTTTAGGAATCCCTACCCAACCACTGCAATCCCACAGGCAAGCCTGGGAAGCAGCCGCCAAAACTACTGCTTGGATTGCCATTGATGGAAAAATTGAAGGGTTAGTGGGAATTGCCGATGCAGTCAAGCCATCTTCAGTCGAGGCAGTGAGAGCCTTACAAAGAATGGGATTAGAAGTAGCAATGCTAACTGGAGATAATAGCTCAACAGCAGAAGCGATCGCATCTGAAGTGGGCATCAAGCGGGTTTTTGCCGAAGTAAAACCTGATCAAAAAGCGGCAAAAGTCAAGGCACTGCAAGCAGAAGGAAAAACTGTAGCTATGGTAGGGGATGGTATTAATGATGCCCCAGCCTTAGCCCAAGCCGATGTCGGTATTGCTATCGGTACTGGAACCGATGTAGCAATGGCAGCTAGTGATATTACCCTAATTTCTGGCGACTTAAAGGGCATTGTCACCGCCATTCAACTGAGTCATGCCACGATGGGAAATATTCGCCAAAATCTGTTCTTTGCCTATATTTACAACATCTTTAGTATTCCCATTGCCGCCGGGATTCTTTACCCATTCTTTGGCTGGTTACTCAATCCAGTAATTGCCGGTGCAGCGATGGCATTTAGCTCTGTTTCTGTAGTAACTAATGCTCTACGTTTACGCAACTTTAAGCCTTCATAGAGGCAGGAGGGCGCGGCAGCACCCCCTATGAAGGGAAGAAAATCCTCTTGCCTCCTGCCTCCTGCCTCCTGCCTCCTGCCTTGTTTCTTAAGAGGCGATCGCAACACTAATTTATCTATTAGACGTCTCCGGAAATGAGGTTTTTACCTAGACAAGATAAGGGTTTCATATTCTTTTTCGGAGATGTCTATTTCATTCAAAAGGATGAGCCATCTTATAAGGATCAACAATCTGGTCGAATTCTTCGGCACAGATATACCCTAACTCTAGACAGGCATCCTTAAGGGTAAGGTCTTTTTCCATTGCCCAATGAGCAACCTCGGCAGCTTTATCATAACCAATCTTGGGACTCAAACCAGTCACTAGCATCAAGGACTGTTGAAGGAAGTAGTTGATTTTCTTGCGGTTGGGTTCTAGACCATCTAGCAGAAAGTCAGTAAAATTATTACAACTGTCAGCTAGTAGATTGATGGATTGGAGTAAGTTAAAAACCATCATTGGCTTAAATACATTAAGCTCAAAGTGACCCTGAGAACCAGCAAAAGCGATCGCAGCGTCATAGCCCATCACTTGAGTAGCTACCATCGTTATCGCTTCACATTGGGTGGGGTTGACTTTACCGGGCATAATTGAGGAGCCTGGTTCGTTTGATGGTAAAATTAGTTCCCCAAAGCCACAACGGGGACCAGATCCGAGGAAGCGAATATCGTTAGCAATCTTGAGTAAGGAACAAGCCAGGGTTTTGAGGGCACCACTAGCCATGACAATGGCATCATGAGCTGCGATCGCGGCAAATTTATTGGGAGCACAGACAAAGGGTAATTGAGTAATCTCACTGATGTACTTCACAGCACCTTCAGCAAACCCCTTGGGTGCATTTAAGCCTGTACCAACTGCAGTCCCTCCAATTGCCAATTCATATAAGCTCGGGAGGATAGACCCAATCCGCTCTAAGTTATCATCAAGCTGAGCAACATATCCAGAAAACTCTTGACCAAGGGTGAGGGGAACTGCATCTTGGAGATGAGTACGCCCAATTTTAGCAATATCTGCCCATGCCCCAGCTTTTTGAGCAAGAGCATCCCGCATCTTCTTTACCTTGGGAATCAATCTCTGGTTGATTGCCACGGCTGAAGCAATGTGCATTGCTGTCGGGAAAGTATCATTGGAAGACTGGGACATATTAACGTGGTCATTGGGATGGATAGGTTCCTTGCTACCCATAACCCCCCCAGCAATTTCAATCCCCCGGTTAGCAATCACCTCATTAACATTCATATTGCTTTGAGTACCACTACCCGTCATCCAGACACGGAGGGGAAAATTACCATCTAGTTTCCCCTCAATCACTTCTTCAGCTGCCTGCACAATCAACTTAGCTTGAGTTTCTGGCAACTCACCCAACTCATAATTAATTTGAGCTGCCGCTTGTTTAAGAATTCCCATCGCTTTAATTACTTCTGGGGGGATAAAATCATCTCCAATCGAAAAGTAAATTAGCGATCGCTGGGTCTGCGCTCCCCAATAACGATGACTAGGGACTTCTATGGCTCCCATACTATCAGTTTCTGTGCGCATTTGTAGCTGTTTTAATTCACTCATCAATTATATTGTGTGAGCGAAATTTACAATGGCTTTCAATGAAATTATTCTCTTGAGAAACAAGGGAACAGGGAACAGGGAACAGAATTGTTTCTTCCATTCAATTGGGAGCGCGAAGTGCTTCTGAGGAGCTCATTACTTAAAAAAGAGCCGACAGATTAATAGTCTTGAAAACTAGGATACTCGTTCTGGGTCTCCTCTAAATAACTTTGTTCTTGGACAGGAGCATTTTTCTCTAGAAAAGGATCTTCATTGAAAAGAGAAGGAGCTCTTTCAACCTTTTGGAGAGGTATTCCTTCTCCTGAACTTGATTCAAGTGCTGCTCTGGTTACAGGACCAGCAATTCCGTCAACTTGTAGTCCCTTGGCTTTCTGGAATGTAGTTACAGCTGCTTCAGTGAAAGAACCATAGTATCCAGTAATGGGACCGTTATAATAGCCACTTGTCTGCATATTCCTTTGAAGAGAGGCAACTAGAGGACTTCTGTCTCCTCTCTTGAGCAGGAGGAGAGGGCGAGCCACATTTTGGCTTTCTTCGTTGATACTAGCCTCAGTTTGGAGCTCCTGCTGCGATTTCTCCTCCTTCAAATATGCTAGTGCTGATTGGGTTGCTGAACCAGCAATTCCATCAGGAATCAGCCCTTTTGCATTCTGGAAATTTATTACTGCCTCTTCCGTTAAAGAACCGTAAAATCCTGTGACTGGTCCTTCGTAATAACCGCTTGTTTTAAGATCCTCCTGGAGAGAGGTAACTTCTATACCGCTGTCTCCTCTGTTGATGGCTAGAACTGGGCTAGCCGTACTCAAAACAGTCATAACAGCAAGACATGAGAGTGCAATTATGACCCAACTTATCAGCTTGGGCTGCTTTAGCTCCTGGAGTATGGCTAAACTGTAGCTGTTGTCGGTTAGTGATTCTGGGTTTACAGATGTTTGCTCCGTTGCCGTTAGATGAAAATAAGCGAGTGTTTCCATAGTTCTACTTGCGATCATTTACCATAAATTTGGCATAATTTCCCTACCACTGGCAAAAGTTTTTGGGTTCAACGTGTTTGTTGTTTGGGAATTGGGAATAGGAAAAGTAGAAAAAATATGTTGTTATCCTTTTAACATTGTTTGCTCATAACAGAGCCAGCTTGCGTGAAAGCCATAGGGAATTCTATAAGGAATAAGTACCCGCGCAACTAGTTTGCCTTGTACATCCTGGGCATTGATAACCAGTCATTCAGGTTGTTTCTCTACTGCATCCCAGACCAAGGTAAGCAACCAGCCCTTATCTTCAGCCGTTCCCCCCCGAAGGGGTGCAAAGACACTTTCCCCACAAAAACGTCCTCGCCCTAGTTCATGGGTCTGGGTCGTATTTTTGTCTAGGTCGTACTTAATAATACCATCAAACAGAGGCTTAGGCTTCATGTATCCTGCAACCCTTGAGGTATAAACATAACGCATTTTCTGACCAGGCCGTTGATCATTGCTCCGGGAAAATTCACTAGCAAGGTCATTATTTTTACCCAGAAATGGCACAATAGGGGTTTATAATAGAAAGCTTTAAGGAAGAACACTTATGGTACCCATAGGAGATGAAAATCCAACACGAATTACTCCTGTTGTTACTTATATTCTGATTATCGCCAATATCTTAATTTTCATCTATGAGTTAACTTTGGCAGAACCTGAACTAGAGAGGTTTTTTCAGTTATTTGCAGTCATTCCTAGGGAACTAACTGCTAATTTTGGTGGTATTAGCGTGAATCAGCCAGTAGTTGAACCCCTGACATTGATTACTTCCCAGTTCCTCCATGGTGGCTTTGCTCATGTCGGTTTCAATATGTTGTATTTATGGATTTTTGGCAACAATATTGAAGAAGAATTAGGTCACTTCAAGTTCTTGATTTTTTATCTTAGTTGTGGGGTATTAGCTGCTTTGACTCAGTGGATTTTCTCTGTAGACTCTCCTATTCCTACTTTAGGTGCTAGTGGAGCGATTGCGGGAGTTATGGGTGCTTATATTCTCAAGTTTCCCCAAGCTAGAATTATCACCTTAATTCCTCTGGGTTTCTTGTTCTTCACTTTTAGAATACCAGCACTGTTTTTCCTTGGTTTTTGGTTTGTTCAGCAGGCATTCAATGGGGTAGCTTCCCTAAGTCCAGCTGCTGGTGCTGCCATGGAAGGTGGTGTAGCCTACTGGGCTCATGCTGGTGGTTTTGTTTTTGGTGTAATCCTTGGTCCTTTGCTAGGATTATTTTCTAATAATAGGTATAGGGGTTAGAATTGAGAATTGAGAATTGAGAATTGAGAATTGAGAATTGAGAATTGAGAATTGAGAATTGAGAAAAAATAATCACTTTCCCTCCTTATCATCAAAATCAACTCCCTCATAGATGTCAGCAAAACTAATTTCCAAATCAATAGTATTTAACCTCAAAACTGAATCTTCTGCTTCATATTCTGTTAATACCCACTTACCTTGCTCATTTTTGACAAATTGAATTACCTGAAACTGCTTTTGGTCAAGCAAAATATATTCCTTCATTTCTGGGATGGAGCGATAGTATTTAAATTTATCTCCTTGATCGTAATTTTGTGTTGATTGAGATAAGACTTCAGCAATGAGCATGGGATTCATAACAGTAGTTGTTCCCTGATCTGCATAGATAGGTTTCCCCTGAATTACCATGACATCAGGATAAGTATATTGACGGTAGCGAGGAATCCACAGACGTACATCGCCTATATACACTTTATAGTTCTGTCTCTTGAGTTGAAATTTGAGATTACTAGCCAAATTCAGCGCAATCTCATTATGGTTAGTAGTGCCCCCAGTCACAGGTACAATTTCTCCATCTCGATATTCGCTCTTATAGTCCGCCTTTTCCTCTAGTTCTAGATATTCTTCTGGGCTGTAAAACCTTGGTTTAGTCTGTAGTTGCATGTTAAGTTTCTCGAAAAGGAAGAACCACAAAGGCACAAAGTACACAAAGGTTTATCCGGGACTGTTGCAGCTAATTTCAATATCTCGTGGAACAGGCATCTTGCCTGTCTTAACGGTAGTGACTCTACAGGCGCACACCTATTCCATTATATAAAAGGATACCACAAAATGAAAACCGTAGAGTGGCCATTCTCGACAATCTTCATCCGCAGTGATATCTCTGTTCATAATGCCCACTAAGCCTGAGAATTATCATCAAGATTTATTCCGGCTTCTCGTAGTAATTGTTCTAAATGTTTGGCTTTTTGTTCGGCAATTTCTTTAGCCTCACGTTCCTGTTGGAGTTGTTCAGAGATAGTTTCTTTAGCCAGACGTTCTTGTTGAAGTTGTGCTTCAAAATGCTGTTGTGTTGCTACAATTGTTTCCTCTGCAGTTAAATATCTTTTTCCTTGTTGATCATACCAATATAACCATTCTCTCGTAATTCCTTGATATATTCCTTCTTCTCTACCAATTCCTAAATTAATTTCTGACAACTATACTGGTTCACCCGCTAATAATTGATATTCCCCCTCCTCAAGTTGATATACTTCTAAACGGGGTTTTCTTTTTCTTAAGGGATTATATATGACATAATATAATATTCCCATTTTTGCATAATCTTCTTTCTTTTGTGTATATTCTTCTCGTCTAGTTTGGGAAATTACTTCTAAGACCATAATTGGCACTTTCTTCTCTTCCCATAAAACATAAGATAAACGTAAATCTGAATCGATAATCCTGGGTACTCCAATACTTAGAAAACCATCGGGTACAATTGCTGGTTGATCAGGAATAAAATAAATTCTCATGTCTACTCCAAAAAACCAATCCATTCTTTGTGACCAAATCAAGGCAAGAATGGCTTCCAGCAGACCAGGAATCAGATGTTGTAGTTGATTATCCACTGGTGTATCATCAGAGTCAGGTAAATCTTCAGCAGAGGGTAAACATTGTCAAGGGTTATATTCTAGTAGCATAGCTTCTCAAAACAATATTTATTTCTTATTATATTCCGCATTCCACACTCTCAAAGGTATCAATTATGTTATTATCCTTTTCATTCCTGAGGCACTCCAAGATGTCCGACTTCTTCAAGAAGTCGGACATCTGAACACCCCGAATTTGCTCCATCAACATTTTTGCCTCAGTACTGCTAGCGCCCTTAAACATGTGAACTGTTAATTTACCATCCCGATGCATGGCTGCTAACAGATAGAGTAAGAGGGGTTCTTGGGCTAATTGCTTGACTCGTTCTGGACAAGTTCGAGCTTTTGACTGCTCTCCCTCCTCCGCTTCGCTAAAGGAGGGAGATTCTTAAGTTGTCCAGAAATGGACTCTTAAAGGCGTAGTCAATGCGCCCCTACCGACTCCTTCAAGACATAATCCTAAAGTTGTCGCTACTTTTCTCAAGATATTTGCTGCACCATTTGCATCAGCATTAATCAACAAACCGCTTTGAATCCGATACAATCCTCGCTTTACTTGCTTTCCTGATGGTTTCCAGCTTTCAGGTTTCCCGCCGAAGGTGGGCAAGAAATCATCATCTAAAAACGACGCTTGCGAAGTGTATGATTCCTCAGTTTCGATAAATTCAATCCTGTACTGTTGGCCTAATTGTTTGATGCGCTCTTTGAGTTTTGCGGTAGGAATCTGAACAAACTTTTGGTTATTTTTGGCACCGATATCGAGGCCATTCTTTTGTCCTTTATTCCAGCCAAAGACAATCCTACCAATGCGACTTTCTAGGCAGTGATTGATGACCAATCTTGCCACTTTGTTAACAGCTTTACCTGATACCCCTGCACCAATTTTTTTCCTTAACCAATAATTCCTCCGAACCAAAGTATCAAAGCTTTCCAGATAAGCCAAAGGAAAGGCGATTGCCTACGGCACCAGCGAAGCTGATCGCAACCCATTGCTCTAAACTTGGCTCTTTGTTAGTCTTACTATGGAGTAAGTTTAGTCCTTTTCTCCCTAACCCCACAAACGACAACCCTGCTGCTACAGCTCCCGCTGGTGCTAGGGGAGAACCTAACAACCCAAAGGCGATCGCTAATTCTAACCCAGCCTTAGAAACTTCTGCACCAGTTACCGCAACATCTCCAACTGTGCCCAACTCTCGGATATCAGTATTCAGAAAATGCCAAACCCGCCTCAGTGTTTCCACTACCTCAGTTCCTTCTCGCACCCTTAGCCAGTTGCTATAAGGATAACTAGTTTAATGAGGAAATGTAAGGTTTATAAGGGACTGTTGCAGCTAATTTCAATATCTTGTGGAACAGGCATCTTGCCTGTCTTAACGGTCGCGACTTTACAGGCGCACACTTATTCCATTATATAAAATAATACCACAAAATGAAGATAGTAGAGAATTGTGGCATAAACCTGCTCCAAATCTAATTTCTCACACTTCTTACTATTCCCAATTCCCCATTCAAGTCAAAATTGCCCCATCCATTAACCGCTGGTAACGATACTCTAACTCAGCTTTCATTAGAGGCCAAAGCTCTAAAGTTTTATCCTGAAGTATGACTTTCTCTGCTGCATCTCGTGCCAAATTCAGTACTTCTTGATCTTCCACCAAACTCGCTAGGGCAAAATCTGCTAATCCTGATTGACGCCTACCCAATACTTCCCCAGGACCTCGGAAACGTAAATCCATCTCTGAGATGAAAAAACCATCTTGGGACTGTTCTAAGACACCAAGACGCTGCTTTGCAGTATCAGTTTTAGAACTACTAATCAGCAAGCAGTAAGATTTGTGGGCACCACGTCCTACTCGTCCCCGTAGTTGATGCAGCTGGGATAAGCCGAAGCGCTCAGCATTTTCAATCAGCATTACTGTGGCATTGGGAACATCTACCCCTACTTCAATTACTGTAGTGGAGACGATGATTTGGGTTTGGTTGTCCCGGAAAGCATTAAGAGCCTCATCCTTTTCGCTTGGATTCATCCTACCGTGGAGTAGTCCTACCTGAAACTCTGGAAAGACTGTTTGTGAGAGTCGCTTATGCTCTTCAACCGCAGAGCGCACATCTAATTTTTCTGACTCTTCAACTAGGGGTAGCACAATATAAACTTGACGCCCTTGAGCAATTTCCCGACGAATCAGTTCATAGGCTTGAGGGCGCTCTTTGGCAGGGAGTGCGGTGGTTTGAATTTCCTGACGCCCAGGAGGCAACTCATCAATCTGACTCACATCTAAATCCCCATGCAAGGTTAATGCTAAAGTACGGGGAATAGGTGTTGCTGTCATTGTCAAGACGTGGGGAGATTTGCCCTTTTGCTGCAAACGGGCTCGTTGCTGCACCCCAAACCGATGTTGCTCATCTATTACGACTAAACCCAATTGCTGGAAGTTCACTTGCTCCTGAATCAGAGCGTGAGTTCCCACTAGTAGGGGCAGCTCACCGGTTTCTAGCTGGGCGTGTATTTCCCGACGCTTGCTAACTTTAGTTGAACCTGTCAGCAATTCTACTGGTAGATGTAGGAGATTGAACCAACTCACTAATTTACGGTAATGCTGCTCTGCTAAAACTTCTGTGGGAGCCATAAGTGCTGCTTGGTAGCCGGATTGGATGGCAGCGAGGATCGCAATTACGGCAACTACCGTTTTACCAGAACCGACATCTCCTTGCACTAACCGATTCATAGGTGTCTGGGATTGCAAGTCATTGAGGATATCACTAACAACTTGCTTCTGAGCGCCTGTGAGCTCAAAGGGTAGGATTTGATTAAATTGGTCAATTAATTTACCTGTGGGAGATAAGATAGCACTACCTTGGCTTTGGCGCTGAGTTTGGCGGCGTTGGAGAAACCCTAACTGTAAGTAGAAAAACTCATCAAAAACAAGGCGGCGTCGGGCATGGGCAAGGGTGTCGCTATCTGGGGGAAAATGAATAGATGCGATCGCATCTTTGACCTTAATTAACCCATATTGCTTGAGTAATGCGGCTGGCAGGGGCTCTTTGAGTTGAGCAGCAGCTGGCAGTGCAGCAATTACCGCTCCTCTCACCAAATCTGCTGGTACTCCTTCGGTGAGGGGATATACTGGCAAGACTCGACCAATTTTCATTGATTCAATACTAGCTCCCGGTTGGTCTAAAACTTCTAGTTCCGGGTTTTCTAAGGTTACGCCATACTTATTCTTCTTCACTAAACCAGATGCTGCCACTACTGCTCCAGAAGAATAGCGATTTTTTTGTTGATACTGCCAACCCCGATTAGTGTAGCGAGTACCAGCAAAGAAACGATTAAGCTTGATTTGACCAGTAGAGTCTTTTAGTATTACCTCTAAAATAGTTAATTTCTTGTTGCGGGGGCTAGTAAAGCAATTACAGCGCTTTACTGTGCCCATAATTGTCACCGTCTCACCTACAACTAAGTTGGAGATGTTAACCTGATTGGCATAGTCAATATGATCGCGGGGGTAGTAGTAGAGAATGTCTCGTACCCTGTGCAAGCCAAGACGTTCTAAATAACTGCTCTTTCTCACTCCCACTGCTGCTAATTGAGCCAAGGGTTGCTCAAGAGTAATCCTAGGATTACTCCACACCTCATTTTTGGATTCAATTAAGGGTGTAGTGCGAGGAGATTTCACCCTAGGAGGCTTGGAAACTCCCTCCTCCCCAGCTAAACGACTTTCTATCGTTTGCTGTAATTCTTGTAGAAAGCGGCGGGTGTCAGCTATGAGATGTTGTCGTTGTTGAGCAGTCATTTGAGGATAGCGGGCAAACTCACTGGCAATTGTCGCCCAACGACGTTGCTCATTTGCCATGAGGATGTGAGGAGTTTTGCCAAAACTGAGGCACAGAAACTCGCTGAAGCGATACTGATTACCCATCAAATCAGTAAAACCCTTTTCCGCTTCGACTGAAAGAGCTTTTTGCAAGCGCACCCAATCTGGTAACTCTGTTGCCACGAATAACCTCCAACAAAAGGTTCAAGAGATGGGGAGATGAGGAGATGGGGAGCTGGGGGAGAGAGTAAATTATTCTATATTTGGAGTATATCTGCTTGTTTTTCTTCCCTAAACCCTAAACCCTAAACCCTACACCCTTCCTCTTAATCATCCCACCAACTCGAGCGCCATGCAGCTTGAGCAAGAGCAACAGCTCGCTCTCGCAGTGTTTTGTCGTACTTTTTCCCTAGTTTCTTTAGCTTAGCTGTAAGTTGTCGAATTTGATTGCGTCCCACATTCAAAGCAGGATCACCAAACTCAATCTCTGATAAACGTAGGTTAATGGCAATAATGCGGGTTATTTTCGACTCTTCATCCTCTTCATCACTATCTGTTCCCACCATTAAGTTTAAAAGATTGGGTGAGCCAGCCGTACTCTCAGCAGAACTTTCGACTTTGGCAGCGGCTTCTAAAACTGCTGCTGAGAGTTTTTCCGGTAATATACCGTTTTTTTGCAACAGATGATTAGCTTCTAGAGAAATATGTTGCAGAGTTTTGATAATTGCCTTTTCCTGCTGTTCTTGCCACTCTAACAGCTGCCCTACTTTAGTCTGCTCTTGCTTTTGAGTTTGGGTATCTTCTGAGCTATCTGGTGAGTCACTCAAGCTTACCAGCATTTCAAAAGCTTTAAGCAATTGTTTTTGGTTACTGGGCAAAGGTAAGTCGCTATTGAGCTCTAACGGCTCAGGAGTTGATGGCTTTGATTCATTGCTGTCTGGAGTTGAAGTTGAAGACTGCTCTAGGTTCGAGCTTAACTGTTCTTGAGCTTGCTGTGCCAACTCCTTGATTTGCTGCTGCAATTTTTGTCGGGTACTCAAAGATAAACCGAGAAAAGGTTCAGGATACCCTTGAGTGCAAACCTGATAGCTTGCCATAATCACCTGCTGCTGCACGGCTTGCCCCAATAAGGTTAGATACTGGGAGTAAGTACTCTGGAGTTCTCGAGTCAACAGAGTTAACTTTTCCTCGAGTACTACCAAATCTTGCTCAATTTGCTCAACTGGTCTGATCATTGTTTTGCTAGCTATCCAATTGAAGACTGAAGTTAGACTCTACTACAGGATAGCGACGTTTTTGGGAATGGGGAATTGGGAGTTGGGAATTGGGAATTGGAGATGAAGCATTCATCGAATGTAAATTTTCCTGATAGCAACAACAAGCCGCCTCGTTATTCAAAATGCGAGTATGAAGAATTCTCCTCCAATCTGGAGCAGCAGCGATTAATTGCGGAATAACGCTAATAAAAGCTTGTAATTGCTCCTCGATCGCAAAAGATTCGAGAAAATGGACGAGGCTAAACATTACCTCAGGCTGTTCGCAGCGATCGTCTAGAATCAGATGTAAAGCTGGCAAATTTTCTTTGTGGAAATTTTCGGCAAGTTGAGCTAAAGCATTCTCAAAAGCCGCTACTTCTTCAGGCGATCGCATCAATTTGTTTGCTTCTAAAATCTGAATCCAACGCTCTTCTTTCATTTCTCCCCTTTATCGAAAATTATCGACCAATAAATCTTATTTAACTTGATAAGTTGCTGCAAACTCTGCCGAATTTGTGGCGTATAGAGTCCTTGACGACATCTCTTCCTTCTGTCATGATGATTTGTTGGATTTCACTTTCGTTCAACCCAAGCTACCAAATTATAATAACTAATGAGCGTCTGACGACGTAGGGAGTAGGGAGTAGAAAAAAATTCCACGTCCAAAAAGAAGATGAGAAACCAGTCAGCTTCCCTTGGAACCTTCTGTTCCCCTCCTTGGAGGGTTTAGGGGTCGGTTCTGCCCTCTGCCCTCTGCCTTTTTTCTGAAGAGCTCCCCAGAAGCGCTTCGCGCCCCCAATTGAATAAGAGAAACAATACTTTTCCTGTTCCCTGTTCCCTGTTCCCTGTTCCCTACTCCCTATTGCCTATTGCCTTTTTTCTCAAGACCAATAACAAATGACTATTGGTGACGCAATTATCTCAATTTTCGTTATTGTTATGTGTGTGAGCATGGCAATAACTTATGGTATTACTCCTGAGTTGATCAGTAGATTTCGACTTTTAAGTGATTTTGCTGTCTGTATATTCCTTGCAGGGGCAATTAATCTGTTATTCCAGGGTGCTTTTAATTTTTTAGGTATTACTCCAAGAACTCTGAAAGGATTATTAGGTATCTTATTTTCTCCTTTTCTACATGGACATTGGCAACACTTAGTGGTTAACCTAATTTTTCTTGTTCCTTTAGGTTGGCTGATAATATTAGGAGGAGTAGAACAGTTTTTAATTATCACAATTTTTACTGCATTGATCAGTGGTTTTGGTATCTGGCTACTGGGTAGAGAAAGAACAACTCACATAGGAATTTCAGGTGTAGTTTTTGGCTATTTGGGTTTTTTATTAATGCATGGCTACTTTGCAAGTAACTCAATCTATTTTGGAGTCTCAGCAATAGTTGGTGGACTTTATGGTAGATATATCAAGGGTATTTTCCCTAGGTCAAAGAGAATATCTTGGGAAGGACATTTTTTTGGTTTGATTGGTGGCTTGCTGGCAGCACGCTATTTAGTTGAACTAAAAGAAATGGTGACAGGATTTGAACAATTCTTGAGATTACTATAGTGAGAGTAGTTTATACCAAATCCGGATTAAAATAACAAGTTTAACAAATTCTGTAGGGGCGAATAGCCATTCGCCCCTACTGCACCATCCAAACAAAAAAGCCTAAAATTTGCTCAACTGGTGGCAGAGGATAATCATTTAAGTCGATCATGACACATTGTCCTTCTAGTTTGAGAAACCGCCAAACTGTACCACTTGTTACCGTTCCATAGATCGTTGAGACAGGTTGCTGTTTGTGCTTATTAAAGCGTTGAGCTGCCACCATCTCTGCTAGACATTGCCCCAGGGCTGGCTTAAGATCTTCTTTCTTGGCTTCTACCAAAACAACTGCAGGGGCTTTAATAAATAATTGTTCTGGGGAGCGACTAATCAGAAAATCAACATAGCCTGTAAGCTCAGCTTCTGGTTGCACATTGAATTCTTCCCCTGAGAAGACACTAATTTTTCCTTGTAGTTGACGCTTTACTTCTAGCAAGACTGGGTTAATAATACCCTCAGAACGTGCTTTTTCACTACTGACTGCGATCGCCCAAGGAAGTGTTTCTTTAAGAGTATCCTTAAGTAAGGGAGTCGGATTAATTGGAGGAACGTCTGGAAAAAATCGCTCACCTTCAATAATGGTGAGTTGAAAATCCTCTACAGCTCTACTGAGGGTAAACTTACTATAAGGCATAAGGATCTCTGAAGAAACACTCCTTTGGAGTGAGGGTGTAGGGTGTAGGGTGTGGGGTATCGATTGTGGAACTGGCATCTTGCCAGTTGCTCTGAAGAAACAAGGGAGCAGGAAATTGGGAATTGGGAATTGGAAAAAAAATGCTTTCTTCCATAATCATTATGCCTAAGACAAGAAGATTAGCCAAAATTACCCTGTTCTTACTGAGTCTAGTTTTGGTTGTCTTCTTAGGAATTTACCAACCTGTTACTGGAATAAATAGAACTGAAATCCTCTGGGATAGTTGGGGAGTACCCCACATCTATGGCAAGGATGCGAAGGGTTTATTTCAAGCTTTTGGCTGGGCGCAGATGCAAAGTCATGGAAACTTGATTCTGCGCTTGTATGGACAGGCAAGGGGAAGAGCAGCGGAGTATTTTGGAGAAAAATACCTCGAATCTGACGAGTATGTCAGAACAATGGGTATCCCAACTCGTGCTAGGGAATGGTATGAGGCTCAAAGTCCGAATATGCAGGATTATCTGGATGCTTTTGCTGCTGGAATTAATGCTTATGCTCAAGATAATCTTGACCAAATTGATGCTCAAATGGAATCAGTGCTGCCAGTGGATGGGGTGGATATCCTAGCTCATCTGCAGCGGGTGATTCATTTTAACTTTGTAGTTAGTCCTCGTAAGGTAGCATCTGTTATTGGTTCCAATGCTTGGGCGATCGCACCTCAGCGTTCGGCTAGTGGTCATGCTATGCTACTAGCTAACCCCCATTTACCTTGGTCAGATTTATATTTATTATACGAAGCTCAGTTAACAGCACCGGAAGTTGATGCCTACGGTGCTGCTTTTGTGGGCATGCCCCTATTAGCGATCGCATTTAATGATAATTTGGGTTGGACAGCAACAATCAATACTTTTGATGGCGCAGATTTCTACGAATTGACTCTAGCTGATGGTGGTTATCTTTGGGATGAGAGGATACGTCCTTTTGAGACTCAAACTCAAACACTGAAAGTCAAGCAGGCAGATGGCACTTTTAGGGAAGAAGAGCTGGTAGTGCGCCGCTCAATTCACGGAGCAATTATTGCTCAAAAAGAAGATAAAGCCACGGCAATACGGGTAGTGGGTTTGGAAGAACCCCAACTGATAGAACAGTGGTGGGAAATGCTACAGGCAAACAATCTCCAACAGTTTGAGGCAGCTCTCCAACGCTTGCAGTTACCCATGTTTAATATTCTCTACGCAGATCAACAGGGGCAGATTCTCTATCTATTTAACGCTCAAATGCCCTTGCGATCGCAAGGAGATTGGGATGATTGGCAAGGAGTTATTTCTGGGGAGCAATCTGATACTTTGTGGACTCAATACCATGCCTATCAAGACTTACCTCGTCTTCTCAATCCTACCAGTGGTTGGCTACAGAATACTAATGATCCTCCCTGGACAAGCACCTTTCCACCAGTGTTAAATCCTCAAGATTATCCCCCCTATTTCGCTCCATCTTCTTTAGGCAAGGGAGGAACTATTTTACGAACCCAGCGTTCAATCAAGATGCTGTTGGAGGATGAACAGATCAGTTTTGAGACAATGATTGCTAATAAGTTCTCTTCCCATCTGGAATTAGCAGATAGAATTTTGGACGATTTGATTCCAGCAGCAAGGCAATTAGGTGGTGAATTAGGACATCAAGCCGCTGATGTGTTAGAAGCTTGGAACCGTCAAGCTACAGCTGACAGCCGGGGTGCAGCACTTTTTGGTTTATGGGTACAACAAATGCGATCTTCTCAGTTATTTGCCACACCTTGGAGCAACGACTCCCCCTTAAGTACCCCTGATGGTTTAGCTAACCCTACCCGTGCGGTAGAAGTATTAGAAAAGGCAGCCCTGCAGCTCAAATTAATCACTGGAGCAGTGGATGTCCCTTGGGGTGAAGTAGTGCGGCTGCGCTATGGTGAGGTTGATTTACCAGCAAGTGGTGCTCCTGGAGTACTGGGGAGCTTTCAGGTGATTGATGTAGTGCCAGCAGAGACAGTATCTGGCAAGTTTCAGGCATTTGCTGGTGATACCTACATTGCAGCAATTGAGTTTTCTCAACCAGTACGAGCCGAGGTGCTAATGAGTTACGGGAATGCTACTCAACCTGGTTCCCCCCATATTGGTGACCAGTTGTCGTTATATACTCAAGGAAAGTTACGACCAGTTTGGCGAACTCGCAAAGCAATTAAAGCGCACTTGGAATCACGCCAAGTTTTTTGAGAGAGCCCTACACTTACAAATCGTCAAAAGGATTAATCAACTTTAACTCAGTAATCCAACTAAAATCATCAATATTTCTAGTAATAAGAGTTAAATCATGGACTAAAGCTGTTCCTGCTATAATAGCATCTCCTAAAGACATCTTTTTAATTTGTTTAAGTCTCACAGCTTGATTAATGATATCTTGAGAAATTGGTAAAATTTTAGAAGCCTTGAAAAAATCTTCAAAATAAATTTTGTCCTCACTGTTTAGTTGGTAATAACCCAACACTTCTATATAAGAAAGAGCAGAAACAACAGGAGAATGTTCAGCAATAAAATCCCTTAAAAATTCATTTTCTGGTTGTGATGCATAGATTATGATATTGCTATCAAGTAACATTTCTTAATCTCGATTAGGAAGAGAACGGTCTTGGCGAACTTCTCGTTGCCACTTTTGAGGATCGACTCCAACAAAAGCCTTATTTTTTGACAATTTAATTAAGGCTTCAGCCATTTTTTTACCATCAGATTTAGCTTCAGTTATTTGTGGTTCTTCTAATAAAGTTACATAAACTTTAACTAAGCTATTTGATGTGATATCAGGAGTTTCATCAAGCCATTGAATATAATTATTTTTCAAAATAGCCTTAAAAGTTTTGAACATTGTCTTATTTTTACCTCTTTATTAGGGAGATCGCGCTTTGCGTAGCCATCTAATTTGCATTGGTCAGTTATAGGTGAAATTACGCTCCATGCCAACAGCAATAGCATTAAGTGCTGCTCTTTTATTTGGAGCAAGTTGAAAGGTTACATTTTCCTTGCTCATTGGACACCTTCTGTAGGTGAGGGTTGATTGAAGTGCAAAGCTTTCTTTTAATAATGCATCGCATTGCATCGCATTGCAAGAGAATTTTTTACTTTTTCTAAGCTTTTGAGCTGGTGGGCAAATCCAGATTGAGTAGTCAAAATGGTAGATATTCGGATAATTTTAAACTACTCAAAGAATTAGCCCATGCCTCGTGCAGTGATACTGACTGCTCTGCCTGTTGAATATCTGGCGGTTCAGACTCATTTGATAGAGCTACAGGAAGATATGCATCCCCAGGAAACCATTTACGAGCGGGGGAAATTTATCGGCAATGAACAGGAATGGGAAGTTGGAATTGCTGAGGTGGGGGCAGGTAATGCAGGGGCAGCGGTAGAAGCAGAAAGAGCGATCGCACATTTCAAGCCTAACATCCTCTTGTTCGTAGGTATTGCGGGAGGCATTAAAGATGTTGCGATTGGCGATGTGGTGGTAGCGACGGATGTTTACGGCTATGAGTCAGGAAAAGTAGGAGAGCAGTTTTTAACTCGCCCTCAAGTAGGAAAGTCTGCCTATGCGCTGGTGCAAAGAGCTAAATCGGAGGCGAGGAAAGGGAAGTGGTTACAACGACTATCTAGTAATCCTGTTCCACAGCCTCGTGTGTTTGTAGCTCCCATTGCTGCTGGGGAGAAGGTAATAGCTTCTAAGCAATCAGATATTTTTCAGTTTCTGAGGGCAAGTTATAACGATGCGATCGCTATTGAGATGGAAGGGTTTGGGTTCCTGAGTGCGGCTTTTGTCAATGATAATATTAAAGCGATCGTAATTCGAGGTATTTCCGATTTAATTGAGGGTAAAAATGATGATTCGGTAGAGCCTGAAGCGGTTCGACAGGAAAAGGCTTCTCATCATGCCAGTGCTTTTGCCTTTGAGATGCTATCAAAGCTAGAGATAACCCCGCAAGATCTTCGTGAGTCCCATCAAGAAACTAAAAGCTCAGCTGCAAATCCCCAACAAAAACAGCGGTTAGAGCAAAGGCAAGAAGCACTTCAGACTGAGTGGAATCTTAGAAGCGAAAAGTTACAGCAACTGCGACAGGCATTAGTGATTGAGTCAGCGGTAACTGTCAAGTTTCAGTTAGAGAAACAGATTCAAGATGAAGAGAAACAATTAAGCCAGTTGGAAGATAAACTAAATTCCCTGGAGCAAGCTCTGCATAACCCTCTAGTAAATTCCCTCTCAAAGATAAAAGAATCTTTTTTCAGCGCCTCCAAAGGCTTGTTGAACTGGAAGCGGACACTTGGTGATAAGCGTCAGATTCCCCGTCGTGAGCTAGAGCAACTAAAAAATCGTATTGCCACAGAAAGTTCTTCAACAACAATTGTTCTGGGTGCTCCTGGTTGTGGTAAATCAGCGCTAATGGCAACATTAGGACATTGGGCAGTAGAAGAAAAATATGCCCTACTGGCAATTAAAGCTGACTATCTCAACAATACAGTTAATACTATTGAAGATTTACAGCACGATATTCACCTGGATAGGCATCCGCAAGATGGAATTAAAACGATCGCTAATCAAGAAAAGATTATTGTCCTGATTGATCAACTGGATGCGCTTTCTGAATTACTTGATCGCCAACCCGGACGCTTAAATGTCTTGTTGTCACTCATTCTATATTTATCCGACACCGAAAATGTTCATATTGTGGCAACTTGTCGCGAATTTGAGTTTCGTCATGGCACTCAATTTGCTCGCTTGGAGCATTTTGAACGGCTAGATCTTCAGTTACCCACCTGGAAAGATATCGCTCCAATTCTAGGAAAAGAACAACACAATCCAAATAGCATGGGAGAGCCATTGCGCGAATTGCTGCAAAATCCCCTGCATTTGAAAATTTTTCTGGAAATCGCTAAACCTGGTGAAGTTTTTGAGTCTTTCCCAAGGCTGTTGGAGCGGTTGTGGGAAAAGCGTATTCTTAAGCAATCTGAAGCAAAAAAATGCATCAATTTTCTAACGCAACTGGCTGAACGAATGACAGAGGAAGAGGTTCTCTGGTTACCATCATCACGTAAAGATGAATGTCCGAAGATTTGTCATGCTCTGGAGCAATCTGGCATATTGATGACTAACCCGGACAACTCAACGATTGGTTTCTGCCATCAAACCTTCTATGACTATACACTGGCACGAGCTTTTGACAGTGGCTCCCAATCACTTGCTGATTTTGTAATGGAACGCCAGGATGGTTTATTCGTTCGACCTATTTTGCTAAGAAGCCTTAACTATTTGCGTGGCACATCTTCTAAGCAGTATCGGAAACAGTTAGAAATCTTGTTGCAAACCTCTCAACAACAGGTAAAATCGCATATTCGTAACCTGTTGATTGGATTTGTGGGAGCACAGTCTAATCCTAATCTAGTTGAGGCTGGGTTACTCATCCCTCTGCTCAATTCAGAAACAGAGGGAATCAAAGTTTTGGATGCCATGACGGGAAGTCCAGGCTGGTTCAGAAGGTTGCGTGATTGCCCTGAATTTACCGAGTGGTTAGAACAACCACCAGAAAAGGCTGCCTACTGCTATTCATTTCTGATGACAGCAGCACATTTTGCATCCAAGGATGTCTGGGAACTTTTAGAAGAATATTGGCTTAATGACGCAAGTTATGATCTCTTGAGCATTGGTGTAATCCGGAATATTAGCCAGTGGACTCCCGAAAGAATTTGGTTAGCAGAGCAAATTCTTTGTAGAACAAATATTGGATGGCACGATGTTTTTGCGATCGCTAAAAGAATAGCTGATACTTTACCTAATTACGCTGCAAGAGTTATCCGTGCTCATTTAGATTACCTCTTAGCTCAGGCAGTTGAGGCTAGTAAAATACTGCCGCCAGAACTACCATCAGATGCCAATGAGGTGAAGCTCTGGGTTCATGTTTATCAACACGATCCATTGAATCATTTGAAACCTCTACTTGAAAACAGCAGTAATTTTTACGAGATTGAGAAATTTGCTGAAGCACACCCACAGAACTTTTTGGCATCGATATGGTCTTGGTTCAAAGATCTCACTCAGCGGCTTGCTGACGATACAGAATCTATTATGAGCCGTTATCGCTGGGAGCCAGTGGATGATATTACTTTTTCTAACAGTGAAATTATCAAGTCTTTGCTCACAGCTATCACTAAGTTAGCGAAACAAGACAAATCTGCCTTCTTCAAATTTGTTGAGCAAAATGCAGATTCAGATTTATTAGTTGTACATCGGCTATTGGCACATGGATTAGAAGTGGTTGCTTCAGAGGAAGCCACAAAGGTTTTGAATTACCTATTGGCAGATCCAAGACGACTCAGTTTGGGTAGCAATACAAGCAGTGATTGCCATAGAGAAACAAAAAAATTGATTGCAGCTATTTTTCCTCACCTACAACTAGAGGATAGAGAGCGACTTGAGCAGACAATTTGGGAGTTTACCTACTGGCAACTCAAAAGTGAGGAGGATGTGAATTTTCGCCGCACATGCTTGGAATATAATCGAGAACATCGATTGTCTCTCCTACAAGCTATTCCTGAGGAGTATTTGAGTCCTAAAGTAAGACGGTTAAAAGAGGAAGAGAAACGTGCTTTACCGTGGTTTGATTGGCGAAAGAGTAGTAACGGTAGCACAATTGCTCGAGATGTTGGACCTCGCATGACCAAAGATGAAATGAGTCGTGCATCAGATCAACATCTGTTAAATCTCTTCAATAAACTATCCGATGAAACAGGATGGGATTATCCCCGTCGTTGGTATAATGAGCGTTCGCGTGCAGGTGAAGCAATTCAACAACCTCGCGAATTTGGTGAGTTGGTAAAGGATAACCCATCACGGTTTATTCGCATACTTCCACAACTAGAGCCTCAGCGGCATGAAAGTTATGTAGGCGATGCATTAGAAAACTTAGCTGAAACTGATTTCTCAGCAAATGCTCTAATCCAGATTATTGAAGATCTTGAGCAGCGAGGCTTTGTTTCGGAAACTTTTCGTTCTGATGCTGCTCGTGCGTTAGAAAAGATTGCCAAACGACATCAAGGCTTGCCTCCTTCAATACTTGCCCTACTTGAGAGTTGGCTATCAAGCCATTCAAAACCAGAGTTAGCCTATTACAGAAGCGATGAGGATCGCTGTTCCAATCTAAAATCACCTATTTTCTTTGGTAGAAGAGGCTTCCATAGCCTACCTAGTGGTAGAGGTAATATTATACGAGCGATCGCAGAAGGGTATCTCGAGCAAAACCCTCCAAATTTAGAAGGCTGGACAAAATTTATCAGCTCACAACTAAGTGTAGAACCTCATCCAGCTGTGTGGGTTGATATGTTGTCGCGGATGCCGCCTTTATTGAATGGTGATCGAACTCAGGCAACTGAACTTTTTGACCAAATTATTTGCAACTGCCCAGAAGTTCTTCAATATGCCAGAGCACTCGACTTTATCTCATGCAAGATTGGCCAGTTTGAACCGCAAGAAACTGTACAAGGTTGGCTGGAGATACTCAAGTCTAATCACTCCAACTTCTCTCAGCAGGCATATGGAGAACTATTGTTGATCCAATACCTCCAATATCAAGATGAATGGTCAGTTAAGAGAATTCGTCATTATCTTAATACACAGGATAATGAGGCAATCCTCTGCGGACTCGCTCATGCTGCCAGCCATCTATGGGTTAAACAAAGATGCCGAGCGATCGCAGCAGAAATTCTTTACACCCTTGCCTCTTCCTCTAGCAAATTTGTTCAACACGCTGTAGCAAGCATTTTCCGGTTGAGTAGAGACGACTTCAAATTGAACCGTGGAATGCGTAAAATTATTAAAGCAGTTTGCCAAAACCAGGACGTACTCTTAGAAGCCGCTAATGATTTGACGGAAATTATTGAAGTAGAGGAACTAGTAGACAAAAATCCCGAAATCGTGGCTGAAGTTTGTAAGAGTTTGCTTAGTATTGGCATAGAACTAACCAATCCAGCAAGAGCTACTGCACTTATTGCAGAAAGTTTAACTACAATTGCCATCCAGTTACATCGTCAGCGTTCATACCGTGAGGTTGGTCTTCATATTTTCGAGCAGTTACTTGCCTTAAATCTTAGAGAGACAAAATCTGCGTTAGAAGTACTTGATCGTAGACCAATGCGACAAGGTTACTATGTAGCCCCGAGGAGAAGATTACGTAAACGCCGTCTTTCATCTAGCTAATTAGTGTGATTATGCAATACGCCCCTAGATTCTCACCAAAAGATTTTGCCAATAGCATCATCTAAGGAAACCCAACCCACAGAAATTATCATAGCTTAGCCGGACTTGATATCAAAGGTGATACTTTATATATAGGCGCACACTTTTCCCATTATAAAAAATATACTACCAAAAAATAATAGCGCTCGCTAAAGGAATAAATCACTAAATTTCAGGACTTATAGTGAAAAGTCAGCTGTCCTATGCGGTTCAACTCGCTGGATAATTTCATCCCTTGTCGGCAGTGTTTTGAGATCATACATTGCTTGGAGACTCAACCAAGACGCAGCATCGCCCCCAAAATAGCGAGCCAAACGTTCTGCAGTGTCAGCAGTAATTGAGCGACGCTCTTTCACAATTTCATGAATACGGGTAGCTGGTACATGCAATGCTAAAGCTAATGCATTATTACTCAGATTTAGAGGTATCAGGAAATCTTCACGAAGAATTTCTCCTGGATGCACTGGACGCATACGATTAATTGCACGGTTCATAATAGTTATGTTATTCAGTGATAATCAATAATCTCAACATCAACAGGTCCACTCTCAGTCCAGATAAAACAAATTCGGAACTGAGCATTTATCCGGATACTGTGCTGCTCTTGACGATCCCCCTTTAAGGCTTCAAGGTGATTACCCGGAGGTGAGCGAAGAAACTCTAGCGTTTGTGCAGCATCGAGTTGAGTTAATTTTCTAATTGCAACATCTTTGAAAGCTCTGAAACGAGGGGGATCACCTCCTTCAAAAAGGGATCTCGTATGTTTACATCTGAAAGACTGAATCATATCTATTGCTATTACGTCTAGCGTAATACGCCAATAGTAACATGATAAAAGCTAATTGTTGGCAAAATATTCCCGGTGAAGCTAGTACCGCTGCGCGGAATTAAGAATTAAGAATGCTTATAGAGTAAGGATTCTATCGCTCTCTCTCCTGGTGGTTTATTTCCACCGCGCTGCACTAGAGCGATCGCAATTTTTCTTGGTTATCTTTGAATGTGGCTCAAGACAAACGTTCCATCAGATGATCGCTTACTCGTAGTGCATTGGCAATAATTGTTAAAGCTGGACTGATACTAGCATTTGAGGGGAAGAAACTACCATCCACCACATAAAGATTATCCACATCATGAGTGCGACAGTTACGATCTAGCACTGAAGTAGCAGGATCATCGCCAAAACGACAAGTGCCACATTGGTTTGCCATCACCTGAATGGGCACCTCGCCACGGGGATGTCTGATCCCGCGCCGAAAGCCTTCCAAATTTTTTTCAATTTCTTTTAGTACTTCAATCCAACGATAAACTAAGCGATCGTGGGCTTCCAAATTATTGGGTGTGTAGTCAATAAATAGCTTGTCTCCCTCAACTCGTACTCGGTTATTGGAGTCAGGTAAATCCTCAGTTTGTGCCCACCAACCAATGGAACGGGTGGCTAACTGTTTCAGCCCAAATCCAGGCATAAATTTCGCCAGCACGGAAAACAGAGGTGGTTCTTCAGCAAAAATAATATCACTGAGCAATCCACCGGTATTTTGAATATGTCCCATCGGATACGGAAAATCCCCATCACCTTGATAAAAATCATTAACGTAAACCGTTTTGAAAAAAGACCCTGAATTAGGCTTGGTTCTTAGTTGAACAACAGCAGTTAGCAAGCTTTTCATTAAGTTGCGTCCCACCAAATCGGAACTATTAGCCAAACCTTGGGGATGTTTATCGTTCCCTGAACGTAGCAGTAAAGCAGCTGAGTTCACTGCTCCACAGGCAAGCACGACAATATCTCCCATAAATAGGTAAGATTGTCCGGCAATTTCTGCTTCGACGGCTTTGACTGCTAAACCTGACGGGTTTGTGTGCAAACCAACTACCTTCGCTCCCGTTTTTAAGGTGACGTTGGCATATTTCAATGTTGGAACAATGCCACTAACTTCCGAATCATTTGTAGGATCATCATCCTGGCGCGTTAGTCCCAAAGGCAGGGGAGATGGGTGTAAACCTTGCTCAGCGATCGCATGATAGATTTCTGCAATTTGAGGATCGTGAGCGATCGCTTTAAAGGGATAATCTTGACTATGAAATGGCTCTGTCGGCTCGCTGTTGGTTTGACCATGAACTTTATAAAGCTTTTCTGCTTCAGAGTAGTAGGCTTCAAAGTCGGCATATTTCACACACCACTCTGGTGATACTCCCTCCTGATGTTGCACTGCCTCAAAATCCTGCTCCCTTAGCCGCAACAAGGCTGCACCATAAATTTTAGTATTGCCGCCGATCGCATAATTCATTTGGGGCCAAAATGGTTCTCCGGCGCTGTCATACCACTGCTCTGGTGCGTGATAACGTTCGCGCTTAAAAATATCTACATTGCTACGATTCTGCTCCTCCAGGGGCATAAAATCACCCCGCTCCAGAATCAAAATCTTTTTGCCACTAGGAGCGAGTTTATATGCCAGCGTACCTCCTCCTGCACCCGTGCCAACAATAATCAAATCGTAGTGTTGGTCATCAATAATCATAATTAGCTCACTGCCACAGATAAATTAGCGCAAACAAAACGATCCAAATAACATCGACAAAATGCCAGAACAAGGATGTGGCAGCTACCCCAAATTCCCCATTGTCGTAGTTACCTGGAATAAAGGAGCGTCCTAACATCAGCAATTGCAATAGAACACCTGTCAACACATGCAATCCATGAAACCCCGTGAGTAAATAAAAGGTGCCGCCAAATACACCATCAGTAAATCCAAAGGGAAGACCCTGCCATTCTACTGCCTGACCGTACAAGAAGTAGCTACCCATGCCAATTGTCAGCAGCCAAAACACCCGAAAACTCCACAAATTTTTACTGTGGAGAAAGCGTTCGGCGAAGTAAATTACAAAGCTACTAGAAACCAGCACCACAGTATTGATCGCTGGCTCTTTAATCTCTAACCCGGTGACACCAGGAGGCAGCCAATCTATAGTAGTTGTTTTATAAACAATGTATCCAGCAAAGAAGCTCAGGAAAATGACACTTTCTGAGAGCAAGAAGATAATGAAGCCAAACATACTGTTGCCTGCTTCATCATGCTCATGAGCGGCAGTAGTCACGCTAGCATGACTTAATGGTTGATGAGCATTCAGTGATGGATCAATTTTAGTTTGGCTCATGGGTGACCTCTAGTACATCAGGATTAGCAACCAAGGGTTCAGATCTGCCATAGCCATAAGGTTCGGCAATCACCACAGGCAACTCTTCAAAATTCTCGTGAGTTGGTGGAGAGGATACAAGCCATTCTATACCGATCGCTCGCCAGGGATTATTGGGTGCCTTTTCTCCTTGTAGCCAAGAACCAACCATGTTCAAAATAAACGGCAGAGTAGACATCCCTAGCAAAAAAGCTCCAATGCTGGCAACTACATTCCAAAAGGCAAATTCGGGATCGTAAGAAGCCACCCGTCGCGGCATACCTTGTAATCCTAAGGGATGCATGGGGAAGAAGTTGAGATTGGCTCCAATGAATGTCAACACAAAATGTAGTTTTCCTAACCCTTCATTGTACATACGGCCTGTCATTTTAGGGAACCAATGATAGAACGCAGCATAGATTCCCATAACAGTTGCACCATAGATAACGTAGTGAAAGTGTCCTACGACAAAATAGGTGTTGTTAACATGAATATCCACCGGAACAGCGGCTAACATAATGCCGGTGATACCAGCAAATACAAACATTACCAAGCCACCCACTCCAAATAACATGGCGCTGGTGAGTCTGAGTTTACCTCCCCAAATAGTTGCTACCCAGGCAAAGACCTTGATGCCAGTGGGTACAGAAATCAGCATGGTAGAGAACATAAATAGCATCCGCATCCAGCCAGGAGTCCCACTAGCAAACATGTGATGTACCCAAACCACAGCACTCAGTGCCACAATAATCAGGGAGGAAATAGCCACCACCTTATAACCAAAAAGGGGCTTGCGGGCGTAAACCGGGAAAATTTCGGAAAAAATGCCAAAAATTGGTAGAATTATCACATAAACTGCCGGATGAGAGTAAAACCAGAAAAAGTGCTGGAATAAGATCGGATCGCCCCCTTTCGCCGGGTCAAAAAAGCTAGTGCCTACCGTTAAATCAAATAACAGCATAATCGCTCCCGCAGTGAGAGCAGGTAAGCCAAATAATTGAATAGATTGAGCACTAAGTACAGTCCAGACAAAAATAGGCATCCGGAAGAAGGTCATGCCTGGCGATCGCATGCGAAAGATTGTCGTTACAATGTTGACGGCTCCCATAATGGATGACACACCTGAAAGTGCCACCGCTAATAGCCAGAGGAACTGACCACTAATTAAATTGCCTGTGGGGTTTTGTAAACTCACAGGTGGATAAGACCACCAGCCTGCCTGAGCTGGACCCCCTGGAACTAAAAAGCTTGCCATCAAGACTACCCCAAAGACAGGCACCATCCAAAAGGCAACCGCATTCAACCGAGGAAATGCCATATCTCTGGCCCCAATCATCAGAGGAACGAGATAATTGGCTAACCCTGCTAGTACGGGAAAGGTCCATAAAAACAGCATAACCGTACCATGCAGGGTAAACATGGCATTATAGACCGTGCGATCAACTAGATCTGCCTCTGGGGTGATTAATTCTCCCCGAACGATCATGGCAAAGATACCGCCGACGAGGAAGAAGAAAAAGGAAGTAACAATGTACTGAATGCCAATCACTTTGTGATCGGTGCTAAAGCTAAAAAACCGCTTCCAGTCCTCGGGAGTCCCTGGAGACGGCTGCTCACTCTGGGAAGTAATAGCTTCAACAGAAGAAAGATTGCTCATATAGCTTTTGGAGAATGGTATGTGAACATTGAATAGCGTGTAAAAGGAGTCAGGAGTCAGGAGCAAAGAATACAGAAGTTTTTTTCTAAAAAAACGACAATCTAGGTTTACAACTCATCTGGAAACGCCATAACACTATTTCCTACCTTCCTTTTACTTCCTTCCTAGCCTCCTGCCTCCTGCCTTCTGCCTCCTGCCTCCTGTTTCTCAACAGGTGAACCTGAGTAATTAACTACAGGAGGTGCAGCAGGAACAATCGTTTTCCAGGCTGTCTGGTTTTTTGTTTGAGACCTTTGGCGATATTCCTCAAATGCTGGATTATAGGCAGCTTGAGGGGGTTGAGCTGCTATCTCAGCTAGCCACTGCTGGTAAGCTTGGGGTGACTCTACTACTACATCCGCCTGCATCGCGGCAAAGTAAGTCCCACTGTATTGAGAATCCCGCAGCCGATATCTGCCTTCACGAATGGGTGTAAATTCAAAGTTGATCGCCTGATTGGGGGTAATATCTTGCTTGATCCGAAAGGCAGGAATATAAAACCCATGTAACACATCTTCGGATTTGAGTACCAATTTGATCCGTTGGTTATTGGGTAAATGCAGCTCTGTACTTGTAACATTTTGCTGAGGATAGTGAAATTCCCACACCCACTGGCGAGATAAAACTTCGATGGGTTGCATCTTTTCCCCTTTGCTAGCTCCATTAGCCATCGTTGCCGCCTCAGCACTTGCCAGATGAGCATGCTGCATCGGTCCTAAAATCGACATCTGGTCATAGACTTGATAGCTGTAGGCAGCAATCCAAATTACTAAAGCAAAGGGAATCACTGTCCAGACAATTTCTAAGGTGATATTGCCTTCAATCGGTGGACCATCGGTGAAATCATATTTGCCTGCCTGTTGAAACAAGACTGCGTAGATTAAAACTCCTACCACCCCTAAGAAAATAAAGGTTCCCAGAGTCACCAGGAAACTAAATAAATCATCAATTAGCAGCGATTCCGCCGTAGCCTGAGGGGGAAGCCAGGAGTAAGCCTGTTTACCCATCCACAGACTAATAATGGCAAGGGCAATCGCAACGACAACCAAAGTCAAAATCGTGCGAGTCTTCATAGCTTTATTATTTCAATAGCAGGTTTGGATCTTTACCAAGTCTCAGGAGGCGATCAGCGCTAATGTGTACACCAAAATCTGCCGCCAGTTGCGCTCCTAATGTACCGTGAACGAACATCAGGGCAAAAATCCCCAGTCCCGCTAACAGATAAGTCCATTGTACCTGTTGGGCTCTATCCTTACGCCAAATAAATCGTTGAAACCCTCGCCAGACAGTCATCCCTACAATTAGCAGCAGCAGCAAGACTCCACCAACTCCATGCCAAAGCATGGTTTCCATTGCCTGTAATCCCCAAGCACTTTTAACTTCTGTGGGTGGTTCTGCCAGCATGATTTCATAGAAACCCGCTGCAACCGTAAAGAAAGTTACCACTGCCGCTGCCAGCATATTGTACCAACCCACATCAAAAAAATTGGATCTGGTGGCAGGAATTGCCAATAGTTTGAAAATCGGTTTTTCTAAGGGGAATAAGACTCCGACAATATCAAAAGCGATCGCAACGATAAATAAACCAAGAGTCAAATGTACTAAATTGGGGTGAATTGCGATCGGGTAAGGCAAACCATTGGCTCCCCATTGATTGGCGAGTTGGTTAATTAGGTCTGAACTCATTGCAAAAAGCCCTCCCTAGTTGCTTCTACCACTGGACCCGTATGCAATCCATACACCCAAACGAGTAAGTCACCTAGGTAAACCTGGAACAATACTAAGCCCGTTAATAATAAACCTACCCCCAGAAAAGACATAGGTAACTCTTTGGGGTTGCGAGAACGAATGATGTACCGCCATGCTGTCACCCCTGCCAGAATTCCCGATAGAGACCAACCAATCAGTGTGTGCAAGTTCAAGGTTGACTCTACTGCTGTATAGGGTTCTGCTAATCCCGCTTCAACCTGGCCAAAAATAACTGCAATGAAGATAGAAATCGTGGCAAAAAATAAATTCCACCAACTCACTTCATACAGACGAACATTCCGAGTAAAGTAACCGATCGCATCACATAGTACTGCAAATAAGATCATTGCAATCACGAAATGGACTACGATCGGATGAATTGTATCCGGATAGGGTAGGTTGTGATCATTGAGTGGAGGAAGATACTCCAACATATTGTTCTTAATTAGGAATGGATTCCAAATTTAACAATAACAAATCACGCTCAAACAAGCAGAATACAGAGATTTATAACTTTGAGAGTAGAGCTGTGAAAACGAGCATATTCATAGCGATGAGGGTTGCAATTACATAAAATTGCTCTGGTTTTATGTCTTTCAAATTCACAGTAGTTCTCCTAAATATTTAGTGTTTTTGTCTAGCTGGAAAGACTCTGAAACTGTTTCTTGGCTTATTGAGATAGCTAGATGTTAGTACCTGCTAGTTTTTAGGTAAACGACTAATCATGTCAAAAGCAGGCGGCTAATCTAGTGCATAGAGAACTTACTTGAGATATATTACCTAGATTTTAGTTTACTCAAAAAAACATCGTTGTTAGTAGATTGATCAGTAATTTTTAAGATTTATGTCGCTGGCAAAAAATGTGACAACTTGTCTTATACGATTTCAACGATTTATCCTGTAACAAAAGCTGCTTACCCTCTGAATTATTGTAGATGCGCTCCAAAATTCTGACGCCAGAAAATGTCAATTTTCGGGAGACAACTCCCCAAGAAGACAGTCTAATTGCCCAACACTTCTATCACATGTGGCGGGACAACAATGTTCCAACTGAATCTATCAGATCTGATTGGCTTGAGTTGACACTCGGGTTCATTAACCAGGCTCGTCAGGAGCTATACTACAAGGCTTTTGTCGCGGAAGTTGGTAATTTAGTTGTCGGTTCTGCTAGTTGTCAGCTCTTTAGCGGTCTTTACCCCAATATCCTGGTAAAGGAATACCGTAAATATGGCTATATCTGGAATGTCTATGTTGAGCTGCCTTACAGAAATCAGGGACTTGCCAAAAAACTAACATTACTGGCGTGCGACTATCTAAAATTACTTGGTTGCACACGAGCAATCCTCCATGCTTCCCCATTAGGTAAACCAGTATACGATCGCCTTGGCTTCCAACAAAGCAATGAGATGCGCTTAGATTTAACCGATTAAAGGAGAAACGCTATATATGACTAATCTCAGCGTTAACCTCAACAAGATTGCCTTAATCAGAAATTCTCGTAATCTGGGTATACCTAGCGTCACTGAAGCTGCACTCACCTGTATCAAGGCTGGTGCCCACGGCATCACAGTTCATCCCCGTCCAGATCAGCGTCATATTAGACCTGATGACGTTTATAAACTCGCTCAGATACTCACAGTGGAGTTCAACATTGAAGGAAATCCATTCCAACCGCCATTTATGGCAATAGTGCGTCAGGTCAAGCCAACCCAGTGTACTTTAGTACCTGACACTCCTGATACTTTTACCTCAGACCATGGTTGGAATCTAGTTAAAGATAGCCAACGGCTAATCCCGGTTATTGAAGAATTGAGAGATTTGGGAGTTAGAGTTAGTCTTTTCCTAGAGCCTGATTTAGCGCAGATTCAACATGCTAAAGAAGTTGGTGCACAGCGAATTGAGCTTTATACCGAACCCTATGCAGCTGCGTTTGAAAATGGTAATGTAGAACCCGTTTTTAGACAGTATGCAGCAGCTGCTCACAAGGCTCAAACCATTGGCTTAGGAGTCAACGCTGGACATGATTTGAATCTACAGAACCTGGCAAAATTTTGCTCTATTCCCGGAATTCTTGAAGTCTCCATTGGTCATGCTCTCATCGCTGATGCTCTACAGATGGGATTGTTTAGGGCAGTGAAAGAATACTTAAAGGTTTTCTGACACTCGTCAGCTTTGCCGTAAGGGACTTTTATTGAAAGCGCCAACGGGCGGCGCACCAACCGCTACGAATGGAAGAAACAATTTCTTTCCCTCTTCCCTTCTGACTTGTAAGTAGGCAACAGTTTTATTGTCACTGGAGACCGCGATAAAATAGAAAGTCAACGCGCTACCAATAGAAACTGTTGCTAACTCGTAGCGTCAGCACTACCCTAGTTGTAACCAATGAAACACACCCTTTCGGTTCTAGTTGAAGATGAAGCCGGTGTCCTAACTCGTATTGCCGGTCTATTTGCCCGTCGAGGCTTCAATATTGAAAGTCTAGCTGTTGGTCAAGCCGAGCAGGGTGGCATCTCCCGAATTACGATGGTGGTACCAGGAGATGACCGCAGTATTGAGCAGCTAACCAAACAACTTTACAAATTAATCAATGTGCTTAAAGTACAAGACATTACTACAAAGCCTTGTGTTGAGCGGGAATTAATGTTACTTAAAGTTAATGCTACTAGCTCAACACGCTCAGAGATCATTGAATTATCTCAGGTATTTCGCGCACGAGTAGTAGATATTGCCGAGGAGTCACTCACTTTAGAAGTAGCGGGAGACCCAGGTAAAATGGTGGCCATTGTTCAAGTGCTCAACAAATTTGGTATCCGTGAAATAGCCCGTACTGGTAAAATATCCATGATAAGGGACTCAGGGGTTAATACTGAATATCTCAAATCTCTCGAAGCAAAAGTTTAGGTACCCAAAACTGTCAGTAGCACTGAGCCTAAAAGATAGTGATGACCAAAACATTCCAATCCTGCTGCTCTAGCAAGTTGCTCCCGTCGCTGGTAACTATAAAATCGTAGACCACCAGAAAAAAAAGGAATGTAGTCAGCACCTATCTTTTCTCTGGGAGCAGTGTCAACTAAGTAAAAACGTCCACTGGGGCACAATACCCGTTTAACTTCTAACAGAACCTGTCGGGGATTTAGGTAATGCAAAAAGCTGATGGTACTAAAAACTGCATCAAACTGTTCTTCAGTAAAAGGCAGAAATTCGACATTACCCTGCCTATAGGCTAGCCTAACACCATGCTGATTACACTGCTGAGCTTGATGGATCATTTCTGCCGATAGATCTATACCAGTACCTTGAAGTGCTGGAAACTCTCTGGCGAGGCGATTCAGCAGACGACCAGTACCACAACCGATATCCAGTACATTGGATTGGTTAGGCAGTTCAATGTACTCTAACAACCGTTTGTGGACAGCCTGGTAGAAAACAGTAGTAAGCAAGCAGTCGTAGTTGGGGGCCCACCGATCAAAGAACTTTTCTTTTTTGCTTAAGGAATCGCTATTCATTGCATTCTCACCTTGAGAAATATATCTTTAATTAGGTGAAGCTAGAATCAGGGTAATGATCATTCATTTCCCCTATTCTTATAAAAGAGGGATGTTCTTTGTCAAAAACTCCCGTGCTGTAGGGGGTTCTCTTGAGAACCACAATTGTTGAAGTATCTTATCGGTGATCTGCCCTACCACATCCCATACCATAGTTCAGGCATTGATTTAATTAAGTAAAAAATATTGAATTTATGTAAATTTAAAGTTAAATATATTAAGAAGCTTACCAAACAATTCTTTTTCCTGGCAACCGAGAAACCTTTGCTCAAGCATCTGGTTAATCAGCGGCTTCAACTCTAAGATAAGAAAACATTCAAATCAGGGTGTGTCAGGAAGTTACCAAAGCCCTCCTGATACTGCAATGAAAAAATAGACGTCAGTCATGAAAAAAATATACTTTTTACTGGGTGAATTAAGTGACGATGACCTTGACTGGATGATCGCTACAGGTCGTCGAGAGGAAGTTGTCGCTGGGACAGTCCTTATTCAGGAAGGCAAACCCATCGATACACTGCACATACTCCTAGAGGGAATGTTGTCCGTTTCTATTGCGGCTCTACAAGGTCAACCGATCGCTCAATTGGTTAGTGGCGCTGTAGTTGGAGAAATGTCGTTTGTGGACAGTCGCCCCCCATCTGCTACTGTTCAGGCTGTTGAAAACTCCTTGGTGCTATCTATTCAACGAAATCAATTAATTGAAAAATTGAGTAAGGATGAAGGGTTTGCCTCTCGTTTTTATCGAGCGATCGCTGTTTTTCTGTCTACCCGACTGCGGGGCACAGTGAAATACCTTGGGTATGGCAAAGGTCAGCATGTGATTGAAGACGGTATGCCAGAAGAGCTATCTCCTGAAATTATTGACAACGTTCCCTTGGCACAAGCTCGATTTGACTGGTTACTTAGACGTCTAAAAAATCCCGATCAATCCATGCTTCCAGAATAATACTTCGGTTGTGGCTCTAGGAGGGATTGCCCTACGATCATGCTCAGCTTAGCTCCACTCGCAACGATTCCCCAACCTGTTGGCGAAAAGCGAGTTACATTCACCACCTCAACTGGCAAGCTTACCAGCAAATCCTACACGCTTTGGGGAACAATCGTGCTGCCCGCCTCACCTATAATCTGGGTATTCTCGAGATTACCATCCCTTTTCGCTGCTAGAACGGTAAATCTCCAGCAAGATCTGCCACCAGATTTAGTTGTTGAATCGGCTCTGGGTACGGCAAAAATTTTAAAATTGATCTATTCTTTTTTCAACCAACGCTTTTTCCAATGGGAGGTTGGTTCTAGGGAAGATGCAGCTTGCTCCAAGTAACGGCGCTGTAGAATGACTGGGGGTGAGTCAGATAGTTGAGGATCCCGGTAAGGAACCGCTGCACGAGTCTGTAAATGCTCTTGCGATCGCACTGAAAGAGGTTCTAAATTAGCAGCACTAAAACTTGCCACAGTACCTGGTTGCCGATTTCCTACCTGTAAAGTCTCGCTAATTTGCAAACCAGCAGCCAGCATCGCAGTTCTTACTGCTGCAGCACAAGAATAGGTAGCAATTTTCCCAGTTTTGGCACAACAGCTGGCTAAGCGCTCAATAAATTCCACTGTCCATAACTGAGGACATCGGGGAGGAGAAAAGGGATCGAGAAAAATCCCATCTGCTTGAAAACCTGATTGTGCTAATTGCTTAATGTTTATTCTGGCATCACCTATAAGCAGTTGGGCTTGGAAATAGTTATTTTCCACAATTCCAGATGTTGCCAATTCTGCTAGGAGTTCTGGTATCAGCTGACTCCAATTCCTAAGTAAATCATATGCGATCGCAGCTCTAGTCACAACTGGGTTCAATTCCAAGGCAACTAACTCAACACGGCAGTGGGGATTGCTTGCCCAAATCCTTTCTAAAGCTGATGCGCTGTTGTATCCCAATCCATAACAGACATCAAGAATGCGCACTATCGGTTGTTGAGCTTTTGTTGCCAACTGGCAAGGTTCTACAAACTTCAGCTGTGCTTCCTGTTTTGCTCCTTGAGTGCTGTGAAATGCTTCACCAATTTCTTCACAAAAGAAAGTGAAGGAACCATCATCTGTTAGTTGAGGGGTGAATATGCTGCTGTCTGGCATAGTCGAAGGTAAAAATGTAATACTGCTCGGGTGGAAGCATTTTTGACTATTTTCAATGGCTCTCTTAGACTGATTATGTCGGCGGCAATCCCAATTCCCAATTCCCAAAAACTTTCTACTTAATTCAAATGAGAAACGCTAGATAACAAATGACCAATAACCAACACACTCAATTGAGAGTACAGTGGTTACTGGGGGGAATTTGGCTACTGGGAGCTTTGTGCGATCGCTTATGGTTAGCCCTTGATCGTTCAATTCCTGCTTGGGATGCCACTAATCACCTCACTGGCTCCCTCAACTACTTAAATGCACTACAACATGCTCAGTGGTTTTCTGGGGAATGGTGGCGGAGTTTGTGGATGCTCTCTTCTAAAAATCCACCCCTAGTTTATATTGCCACAGCTCCTTTTCAACAAATCTTTGGTACTGGTCCAGACCAAGCTCTACTAGTTAACTTGCTCTTCAGTGCTATTTTACTGGGCTCTGTCTACAGTTTAGGTAAACATCTGTTTAATCAGCAAGTAGGTTTGTGGGCAGCAGGTTTTTGCGTATTGCTACCCCGATTGTACGAGGTTCGGATTCACTACCTGCTAGATTATTCTCTCACCGCATTAGTAGCAGCAAGTTTCTGGTGTCTGACTGTATGGCGGGATACAAAAAACCAGCGGCAAGGATGGCTTTGGGCTTTGGGTTTTGGCGTCTGCTTTGGTTCAGCAATGATGGTTAAGCAGAGTACCTTATTTTTTCTGTTAGTACCTCTGTTGTGGGTGGGATTAAAGGTATTGTGGCACAAAGCTTGGAAACGCCTTGCTCAGTTAAGCATTGGTTTACTCGTATCTGCATTGATCTTTGTACCTTGGTACAGCACCAACTGGATATTTTTCTTCAGTGCCCACCAAAGTGGTATTGTTGGTGCCGCTGCGACAGAAGGGGACCCACCCTTGAATACTCTTGCAGCTTGGACTGTTTACTGGCAGGATCTTCCTGTTGCTGTCTCCTGGCCTTTACTAGTAGTCCCTTTAGTCGGTTTACTGCTACATTGGTTTCTTTATTTATTACGCTTAGGTCAAGTTGAACTCAGGAATCGGCAGCATCAAGACAAAACAGCACACTCTGGAAGCTCAAATACAACTTATCAACCGCCCTTTTCCCAGCAGAATACTAAAAATTCCTTACCTTGGTTAACAATCTTCTTAGTCGCCTCTTACTTGATCTGCTCAGCCATTGTTAATAAAGATAGGCGCTATATCATGCCCTATTTGCCGATTCTGTCGGTAATCCTAGCCTATGGTATGAGTTGGTGGCCTAGACGCTGGCAGGTAGTGCGTTGGTACACTGTTGGTTTAGCAATATTGCTAATGTTCCTCAATCTCTTTCCCATCGCAGGCAGATTGGGAATTTACCTAATGCAAACTTTGAGTCCCCAAAATCAATCTTACCCTTATCAGAAAGCAGAGCTACCCCATGCCCAGTTAATTAAAGAAATTATTCGCACCCAGCCCCAACTGCAAGCTACAGTCGGTGTTATACCAAGCCTACCCCAAATTAATCACTATAATATTGACTACTACGGTGCTCTGGAAAAATTCCAGGTCTATGGACGTCAAATAGGACAGCGAGAACAACAAGTGCAGCAGGATGGACGTTCACTTTGTTGGTTTGTTACTAAAACTAATAGTGAAGCAGCTTACAAACCATCTGAAGCTCTGTTAGTAAAGACCATAAAACAAACTCCAAATTTCCAGTTGCAAAAGAATTGGCTTTTACCAGATGATACTTTCCTGCAACTTTATCATTGTACCCAACCGCCAATCCAAGTTAAGCAGCTAGAGCAAACCCTTACTAAAGTAGGTTTAGACCAGGTAACAGTACCAGAAAGAGTCCCTGCTGGTTTGCCAGTTCCTGTAACTTACCGATGGTCTGGTCCTTGGGAGCAGTTACAATCGGGTATAGTCCTGCTGACTTGGAAGAGTCAAGAAACTGGAGAGAGCAACTCGGATTTTTCCCCAAAATTCTTAGATTGGGAACTGAATAATGAGGCAAACTCTGAACTTCCCTTATCCCATTCTTCTTCCCCTATCCAGTACCAATGGTTACATGACCACGGCATTGCTATGGGACAATTGCATTCAGGACGCTTAAATGAAGAGCAGTTATTGGGCAGTTTTCAAGTCACTGAACAGACAGCAATGCTGCCTCCTAAGCATTTGGCACCTGGAACCTATACTTTAGAGGCTACCTACCTTAACCGGAAAACTGGTCACCATTATTCCATACCAGTACCAACTGTAACCCTCAACATTGACGTTGGTGCTCCTGCAACCCCTGCACCAGAATTAGATTTAGTTACTCAGCTGCGGACTTTAGCCAGTAACTTACCTCAAGGACGAGTTGCCTTGGAACCAATCTTTGACGAAATTGGGCGCATTAATCAATACGATCCTGTCCAAGATTACACAAAACAGGCTGAGCTTGCTCTAGAATTCCGCCTCCAGTCAGAACAGAATCGGGATTGGGCTTACGGTCTTGCTCTTGCCAGGGCATTGCAGGAAGATGTAGAAGGTGCGATCGCAGCTTTGCAACAAGTGGTGCTACTAGACTCCCAAAACCCCTATGCTCATGCTTATCTTGCCTTTGTTTACCTCTATGACTGGCGTATTAAAGATGCTCAAGATAGCATTAGAGCTGCCCTTTACTTAAATCCCAATATCCCAGAAGTTCAGGCGCTCTCTGGGATAACGGCTCTTCTACGAGGCAATATTTTTAAAGCTTGGTTGATACTCCATCGATTAGAACTATCGAAGATATTCAGTTAAACTTTTAATTGACCGAACTTAAGAAACCTTTCGTTTCCTTCTACCTTACAACTTTAGTCTTTTCCTTCTGCCCTCTGCCTTATTGCCACCAAAGTGTAAGTATTCCACCTATTACCTGTTCGCTTTGAGAGCGTATTCTCGGAATCTATTTAAATCTGCCTGGATGGTAGATTCAACAAGACGACCAAGAAACAGATTATCCATTAACTGACCTAAAACACCGGGAATTGCATAAGCTATAGTCAGTTTCACAATACTACTGCCATGCCGGTCATAGAAGCGAATTGCTCCTCGATTAGGTAAGCCATCTATGGATTCCCACTGAATAATTTGATGGGGAATTACTTTGAGAATGCGGGAGAGCCAACTAAATTCTAAGCCACTACTTGCTAATTTCCAGCGGGATAATTCTGGATTGTCTTCTAGTACTTTGACTGAGTCAATCCACTTCATCCAATAGGGCATTTGCTCTAAATCAGACCAGAGGTTCCAGGCTAAATCAATGGGAACCTCTACCTCAACTTGCACACTATGTTCTAGCCAATCGGTCATGGGAATTTAGAATGGGGAATTGGGAATTTAGAATGGGGAATGGGGAATTGGGAATTGGGAAACGATAGAGAGCCTGTCGAGTATTTTTAGCAACCGGGTTTCTTGTGATGATGATAACGAAATATCAGCATTTTCCCCGAAGAAAACCGTTTTCTGAACCGACGTTATCAGATTAAACTGTTGTGACTAGGGAAGTTTCCCCAATTTTAGAAGCATTTTCTAGAATTGCTTGAGCAGCTCTATGTCCTGAAATGGTTGCTCCTTCCATACTATCGATGTAGTCTTGCTGGGTGTAGCTGCCTGCCAGGAAAAAGTTGGTGATAGGTGTCTTCTGATTGGGACGATAGGGATCCATTCCGGGAGCTTCCCGATAGAGAGATTGGGCAAGCTTAACTACACTATACCAGGTCATATTTAACTCTCGTGAAGAGGGGAATAGTTCTTGGACTTGCTGAAGAACGTGTTTTGCGATCGCTTCGTTATTTTGCCGGACAAATGGGTCACCGGGAGTCAGTACCAATTGCAATAGTGAACCCTCTCCTTGCTTATAGTAGTCACCGGGACTAGTTAGAGCCAAGTCAGCAAAGCAGGAAAAATCGGCATCAGGGGTATAGAGTAAATTATCGATTCCTGCGGCTTCTGCTAGCTGCTGTCGCTTTTGAGGATCATGTAACTCTGTCACCCAGCCATCAAACCTCAGCTGTACTGTGGCTACTGGTACGGTATCCAACTTGTAAATATTGTCAAACTCTGACCACTTGCGCCATGCTGCTGGTAACAGACGTTGCACTCCGGGGACATCACTAGCACAAACATAGGCATCAGCAGTGATCGTTTCTTCGGTTTCACCCTTGGCAACTACTAAGCCAGTAACTTTAGTTTCTGTACCAGTATCAGTAAACAGAATCTGCCGTACTCGCCGTCTAGTGTAGATTTTCGTGCCTCGTGCTTCCAAATACTCAATAATTGGTTTATGGAGATACTCATAAGGAGAGCCTTCCAGCATCCGTAGTACCGACGCTTCTGATTTGGCAGCAAATAGTTGAAAAATTGTCAACATGCAACGAGCTGAAATATGTTCTGTATCAATAAAGCCCAAAGCATAAGCGATCGGGTTCCACATCCGTTTTAAACTACCCTCAGAGCCACCGTGACGGCAAAACCAGTCCGCAAAGCTGATGGAGTCTAGCTTTCTGATGCTTTTCATTGCTCCCTCCAAGTCCACCAAACCGCGAACAATGGGACTAGTTCCGAGAGCTAAGGAGTTTTGCAGCTTATCCTTAACGGATAGTTGAGAGGTCGTAAAAAAAGCTTTGAGTCCATTGAAGGGAGCGCCAGTAATAAAACGAAAATCCAACTCTCCGATCCGAGCATCTTTATTAATAAAAGTATGGGTATGCTCTTTAAGGCGCAGGTTCTCAAACGCTCCAACCTTCTGCATCAACTCAAATAACTGGTAGTAGCAGCCAAAGAAAACATGCAACCCCATTTCAATATGGTTACCTTCCTTGTTTACCCAGCTGCCGACTTTCCCACCCACAAAGGAGCGGGACTCAAAAATTTCTACCTGATGACCAGCATCAACTAGGTCAACTGCTGTCGCCATCCCCGCTAGTCCTGCCCCAACAATTGCAATGTGCATTCAGCCTTTCTCTGTTCAGTTTCTTTACAGATTGTAATATAATTTGTTTTCCCTTAAAAATTATTAAATTTTAATGCTAAAGATTATCATTATAAGGTACAACTAAACTAGATTTTACCTAAGTTGTTTCGTCGCTACCCAACTGCAACATCATGGTCGGGCAATAAAGTTTCTACATTACGCAGACGACGTATTCTGTAACCACTTAGGGTAATTAACAGACCAAAACTAGAAAACAGTGCCATCTGTAGTGCCATTCCTGCTCCCAGACCAACTCCAAAAACTCCTCCAAACACTTGAGCAAGAGAACCTCCTGGTTGCATGGCTGGTTCAAAGACATAATCGGCGAGTGGACCTGCGATCGCTGCTCCCAAGGGAGTTGCTAGTTGCGCGAGCAAAAAACGAGTGGCAAATACTCGCCCTTGTACTTCAGGTTCTACCTTCGCTCTCCAAATTGCTTGAGAGCAACTGCTGGAAAATGGGGAACAGAATCCGCTCATCAGTGCTGTCCCAATTTTGATGGATGTCCGTTGCGCTAATGCCAGTACTATAAGTCCTACATTCAAAAGCGCGCCAGCGATTAATACTCCGTGAATCCTTCGCTTCGGTCCACCCCAAATACTCAGAGTTACCCCTCCGAGTAATCCACCGATACCAAAAAAGGAAAAGATGGTTCCTAAAATGGTGGAATTGTTACTGAGACGCGCCAACACCATAGCAGGCAAAATAGAGAAACTGACACTGTCAATAAAGTTGCTGATGAGGAAAAAACTTAAAAGTACCATTAGACTGGGACGGTTCCACAAATAGCGGATGCCAAAGGTGAATTGTTGCCGAATACCCTGCAAAGAGGCTACTGGAGTTGTGAGTTTTTGAGTTGAGGGAGGCTGGGGGATAGAAACGACACTGAGGGTGAGAATTGCCACCATAAATGTCACCAGATCAATGGTAAGAATACCGCCTAGTCCAGTAATCCCATAAATGGCTCCACCAATCGCAGGAGCAAAAACGTAGCTACCTGAGAGCTGTAATGATTCGAAGGCAGAAGCACGAGCGTAATGCTTTTTTGCCACAATCAATGACATGGAAGCAGAATGGGCTAATCCTTGCAAGTAACCGAATAGTCCATTGATGGCTCCAGAGATATAGAGATGCCAAATTTCCAAGTGATCGCTCAGAAAGAGAGCCAAGATAACAATACTGGTAATTCCCGCTACTGAATCTCCCAATAACATCAAATATTTGCGATTGAAGCGATCAACCAAAATGCCTGCAAAGGGGGAAATTAGTAACCTAGGAATTTGTGTTGCGACTAAGATAAAAGACAGAGACGTGGCTTGGCCAGTGACTTCCCAAGCCCAAATTGTAATGGCGAAATTGGTCATTTCAGAGCCAAGGAGAGAGGCGAATTGACCTAGCCAGATAATAAGAAACTTTCGCATAGGAATTCATGGCTCCTTTATTAATCAAAACCGCAGACAGTAGAAATATATTTGACTCTGAAATAGACACAAAAAAAAGCTCAAGACAAGCCTTTGCATTCAACCCACATTCAGCAGACTTATGCAGCAAACCCTAGCTAAAGCCAAAGTTGGCGGAGTTGCTCAAGGAAGATTTCCGTACCAATCGGTCCAGGCAAGCCACGACACAGATAGGCTGTGGTGAAGTACACGCGACCCTCCTTACTAGCTCGCATCGATTGAGTGATCTCGTTATTGTTCCATTGCTGCTTGACGTTTTTCAATTGACGATTAACTGGATCTTCCGCTGGGTTACTAAAGTCATTGTCCCGTCCCTGGACAATAATCAGATCCGCATCGAGCTGTGGCAATAATTCTAGTGAAACCAGATGACTTGTTCGCTCTGACTTATCAGAGCTGGGGAGAGATACAAGTTGAAAACCTAACTCCTCAATGAGACTCCCGCAGAAGTTGTTGCTGCTTTCGATCTGCAAATTCTTATCGAATTGATCAAATGCCAACAACAGCACCTTGGGATAAACATTGGCAATCGATTTGAACTCTTTACCGACAGCAGCCAATCTTTGTTCGTGGGCTGCAATCATTTCCTCAGCCTGTTGAGAACGTTGCAGTATGTTGGCGATTTCGCGGAGCTGCTGCTCCCATCCCTTATCTGGGGCATAATTCAGCAGCAATGTTGGTGCAATTTGGGAGAGTAAGGGGTACTCCTTCTGATTAATTTCTATAGTGCCCAAAATTAAATCCGGCTTAAGTTTGGCAATGGCTTCCAAGGAAGGAGCACTCCAGGTTCCTACATTGGTGAGCTGGCTGGTGACTCGCTCACCGAGATAGAGAATTTGTTGACTCGGCTGCTCAAACTTACGGTAGGAATGGGAAAAATAGTCAGCGTACCCTACTGGCTGCACTTCTAGGACCAAAAGGAGCTCTAACAGTGTAGGACCCAATACCACAACCTTCTGAGGGTGACCACAAATTTGGGTTTCTCCCAGATTATGTTCAATGGTCTGGCATTCGCTAGGAGTTGCTGACGGGCTAGTGAGAGACTGATTCTGTTGATGAGTCAAGTTGTTAGCTGTCTTACCAGTGCAGGCAACTGCTAAGAGACTCATAAGTATTCCCAAGATTATTGTCTTGAGAAGGTGAGTCACTTCCCAACCTCGACACCGAAGCATAAGTTTTGATATCTCCACATAGTAATAAGCAATATTCCCTATCCTTCATACTTTATACTTCATTCTTTTCTCCACTCCTCAACCGTTAAAATTCCACTGAAAATGAGCCAATGACAGTAAACGGTTCGCCGGGATCGATCGACCTTACTCTACCGCCTGCTGCACCTGCAATGTAATCAATATCAAACAGGTTTCTGAAGTTGAGGGCGAACCGCCAATTATTGCGCTGATAAGAGATAGCTGCATTGGTGAGGAAGTAGCTATCTAACTCAAAGGTGTTGTTAAGATCACCTTCTCTTTCCCCAACGAAATTGAAACCGAGGCCGAAGCCTAATCCTTGTAAATCGCCAGATTGGATTTCATAGTTCGTCCACAGGCTGGCGCTGTGTTCAGGAATTCCATTCAATCGGTTGCCCACTTCAATGGTATTATCCTCGGTAACTTTAGCATCAATGAATGCATAGGAGGCAATGATATTCCATCCCGGCAGGATCTCCCCAATCACATCCAACTCTACCCCGCGACTGCTTTGCTCTCCTGTTGCTACAGAAGCAAAAGGAATAATAGGGTCTGCGGTGACGACATTTTGTTTGGTAATGTCGAAGTAGGCTAATGTTGCCCCCAGCCTACCGCCGAGTAATTCGGCTTTGACGCCAACCTCGAATCCTTCCCCTTCTTCGGGTTCTATTAAATCGTTATCGGCAGTCATGGCGAAATTATTCGGCGTAAACGATTGCGAATAGCTGCCGTAGAGGGAAATCTCTTCAATAGGTTGATAGACTAACCCAAGACGAGGTGTCAAAGCATTATAATTTTGGGTCTGATCGGCACCGTTTGGTTGAAAAAACGAGGGGAGGGCTATTCTTTGTTGTTCTACTGTGTCATAGCGTAACCCTGCCAAGAGGATTAAATTATCAGTGAATGAGATCTGATCTTGGATAAAGATGCCTAGTCGATCGCTTTCAAGTTCTGTATCTGATCCCAAGGGAATTGCATCAAAATCCGGTCGGGGAAAGGCTTCATAAACAGGATTGAAGATATTGAGAGGAATCTGGGTGAATATATCAAATCTCGTAAATGAATCGTTGTTCGTCCGATTCAGATCCACACCAAACAAGAGGGTATGGTCGATTGAACCGGTGGCAAATTCACCAACGACACTTGTTTGCAACGAAAAGCTTTTATCTACTCCACCTTGCTGGGATGGATTACGAATTAAGATGCCGGTTGTTTGATCGAGGGCAAAAGGGAAGAGAGCCTCTAATAGGGAATCATTATTGATATATCGAAATCCATTCCGGAGTTTCCAATTATCACTAAAGCGATGCTCTAAATCATACCCAACATTGAAGAATACCTGGTCGATGAAATCGTCGGGTTCGTTGGAAATTTGCTCCAACGGAATATTGGCAATGCCGTTGCCAAATGCAGGTACACCAAAGGATATAGGTCGTTCATCATTGACATATTCCAGCTCAATCGTCAGATCGGTTTGATCGCTAATTTGCCAGGAAAAAACGGGGGAAATAAAGAACCGATTGATATCGGTGTCAAAATCCTGAATCTCATCGCCCCTTTGGTAGACGGCATTGAGTCGATACAGCAACCGACCATCGGTTTCTAGTGGTCCAGACAAATCAATGCTCGGGCGAATTAAATTTCGATTGCCAAACTGGGTTTCAATTCGATAAAATGGTTCTGACAGTGGTCGCTTAGTAATGAGGTTGATCGCACCGCCCGGTTCAACCTCACCAAAGAGGATAGCGGATGGACCTTTAAGCACCTCAATCTGCTCCAGGTTGCCAATTTCTGGAAAGTTTTGGCGTACAAATCCCCTGAAGCCATTGAGTAGTAAAGGTGCTTGATCGAAACCCCGGAGGCCAAATAGGATACTTCTACCTGCGTCTACGCCATTAAAAGAAACCCCACTGACATTGCGCAAGGCGTCATCCAGGCGAATCACCTGCTGGTCCTGGAATACTTGGCGAGGAATCACCTGAACCGATTGGGGAATGTCACGCAGGGGAGTATCTGTTCTTGTGCCCGTGGTGGCATTCGGTACGAGATAACGTTCTCCTGTTTGGGTTTGAGTGACAACAACTTCAATTTCTTCTTCAGGCTCTTGGGTTTCTGGTGTCGTTGTCTCTGGGGTTGATGGCTCCTCAGTCTCAACTGGAGTAGTACTCAGGCTCAGTACCAATCCCTGAGAACTGGGAACTACTTCTGCTGTTGGTATTCCAGCTTCGCCTGTTACTGTCACTCGGATATTGTTGGCATCGAACTGAGTCACAGTTACCGAGTTAATACCTTCGGCTGGAGCAACAGAGCGAAAATCCTCTCCACTGGGGAGAGCTAGCTGAGCATCAAGCACCTCAATAATCAGGGAATTCTCAGAGCTAGTTGTCAATATTTGGGGACTAGTGCCACTAGGTGTTTCCAAGACAATCTCCAAGCCAGTGTCTGTGGGATTAAGTTGTACACCAGTTACCCGTACCACATCAGCTTTGGCAGGAGTCGCCACTATTACTGGGAATGAGCTTGCGAGCAATATACCAGGTAGTATTTGTTGCAGTTTCAATCGATTTTCCTCACATCCAAAATTTATTCACTTAGTCCAGAGTGAGTAGAGCACCAATTTCTGAAGTTATATAGCTTCAAGATTAGGAATTGGTAAGAGTTAATCTCAATAAATAGGAATTGACTACTAACCCAAATCTCCCTTCTCTCCAGTCTCATGGGCAGCGTAAATAAAGTAGCTCAATCTTTTCAGGAGTGAGCTTTTTAACTGTCGTTGTTGAATATAGCAGATCCTTGAAAAGAAGACTACACCTATTAATGATATTTTTCTTCAATAATTTGGGGCAGGCAGCACATTGGTAAACTATTGTGCCACTAACAGCGTCGATGAATAAAGAATCCGTCAAACAACTTACAGTAGAAGATTTTCAGCTGAACATCGATTCTCCAATCTTGTGGGTTCTGTTGACTCCGTCTTTACCAACACAATCCCCTTCTATTTCATCATTACTTCGTCTATCCAAATAACCTTGTAGCACTCGTCTTAATAGTTCGTATCCGTTGGAAAGTAGTCAAGACTCTAGTTCCCCCAGTTCGGGTCACACCGACAAAATAAAGGTGTGTCATATTTGACTAGATTTTCTTAAACTATAATATGACGTTTGTCAACCCCTTTTCGCTCAGAGTGTCCCGCCTTAAGTTGGTAGCCGGTCTTCCTTTAGAAAGTTCTATTGTCTCTCTATCGCTTATTCCTATCCTATTACTGGACTTATACTCTTGGCAAGAAGCCTCCCTCTCGCATTTCCAGTAAACTACCCTTTACAGCCTGAATTATGTAATCAATATCTTCATCTGTATGAGCTGTCGATAGGTAAAGATTCCCTCCTACGTGAACTCCCCTATTAATGAGGTTATAAATAAATAAGCTGATAGTCTCTAAAGGTAAAAAACCTGAGGAAGCTGGTCCGAAGCACGAGCCAAAATTAGCTATCCGGATGGAGAATTCTTCTTGTTCAAAAAAGGAATTCAATGTTTGGACAAACTCGGAAGTGCGTTGATTTAAACTTTCCTGAAGAGCAGGTCCTTGAGTCTTTAGATACTTAAGTACAGCCCGTGCAGCTGCCATAGCTAGTGGATGCTTACAGAAGGTGCCTGCAAAAAATGTTGTTTTTGCTTGAGGATAGGAGGCATCTCCATAATTCCATATACCGCCATCGATTCCATCCATATAGGCAGCTTTGCCAGCAATTATGCCAATTGGCATACCACCACCAACAATTTTTCCATAGGTTACCATGTCTGCTTTTATGTCAAACCATGCCTGCGCACCACCCGGATGAATGCGGAAGCCAGTAACCATTTCGTCAAAGATTAATGCTATACCTGATTCTTTCGTCAATTGCCTCAGTTGCTGTAGAAATGTTTTGGGTTGTAAGTCCAGTCGTCCTGTCTGCACAGGTACAACTAAAACAGCTGCCAATTCTTGCTCGTGGGTTTTAATCACATCTAGTGACTGAGGATTGCCATAGTCTAAAACCAAAATATTGTCAGCGACATTTGGGAGGACTCCGGGAGCAATTGGCACTACACTGTAATTTCCATCTACTGTTTTTGCTTTAACTAGCGTTCCATCAAAATGACCATGATAAGAACCTGAAAATATTACAATCTTTTTGCGACCTGTTGCTGAGCGAGCCAGACGTATCGCTGTCATTACCGATTCTGTGCCTGTATTACTAAATGTAACCCTTTCCATTCCTGTCAGCTCACAAATCAACTCAGCTACTTCACCGGCAAACTCTGACTGTGGACCAAGTTGTATGCCTTTCTCAAGTTGCTCTTGCAGAGCTTCTTTGATAAAGGGTGGATTGTGACCAAAGAGATTGACTCCCAGCCCCATCGTGATGTCTATATATTCGTTCCCGTCCACATCCCAGATTCTGGATCCTTGAGAGCGCTGGGCAATAATTGGATAGAGTATTTCTTTGAACGGTAAGCTAAAACCTGCTGATGCTTTATTGTCAGCTAGAACTGAGCGATAGTTTTGAGTTAGCTGTTTTGATGTTTTTGTACGCTCAGTATAGCGTGCAAAAAATTTCTCCAGATACTTCTGCTGATTAGAGGTTTGGTTTTCTTTGGCTTCTGTATTAATGGTTACCATGTAATTTCCCTACAATTTGGATTGTTATAAATTAGATTATTGACTACTAGTCAAAAGTTTTTGGAATAGAACTTTGGCACGCAGCAGTAACCTGTAGTCAAGGCTGACAAACACCAGGTTTTTCATTTGTTGATCATTCTAATCATATTTGTCTCTTTTTTAACTTGATTTCCATTTTTATCAACTAATTGGCTGTGGGGCATCCAGATAGCCGCTACGAATTAGGTATGAAAAGTAGGTAGAAAGTAGATTGTTATCTATTGGTGGACAGACGATTGAGGTACCTGCTAGTCCATTAACTGTATTCTGACAATCGAAATTTAAGGTTTCTGAGTTAGGGGAAACCTCTGGAGAATTTTTCTTCCTGGAGGGATCAGATTCCATGCTAGTAAAGAAAGGCATGAGCGGATACAACGGATTATCCGGGGAAAACTTGGAACCATCGTTGAGCTTGGCTTGCAGCTGCTCGTGGGATATCGGTTGAAGGGGGTAGCCAAACTCGCTGATCCATTTAAATAATTGTGATGAGTGGATTGGGTAAGGATTAGACAAGTGAAAGATCTTATCGAGGGATTGTTTCTGTCTTGATAGATAAGTAATGGCTTTGCTCACATAATCTACAGGAGTCATGTCTGTTGTTGTGTCCATATCTGGTATACATTTGAGTTGGATAAAGCCTTTGATCATTCTGTAGAGACGATCATTTGTGTTGCAGACACCGGTTTGGCTGTGCCCTGATACACGTCCTAGCCTGTAAATACAAGCAGGAAGCCCTCGCTTATGCGCAATTGTTACTAACTTTTCAGCAACCCATTTTGTTTGGGCGTAGCCAAAAGATGGAACTTGGTGATGATTAAAACTGTACAGTTCTCGAATCCCTTTAACTTCAGCATGAGCCTGTGAGGACAAAACACTTAGGGTCGAAATGTAATGCACCGGCTTTACTTTAATCTGACTAGCTAATCTCAGGATTTCCTGAGTTCCCAGAACATTGGCTGCTTTGAGGTTAGAGTATGGATAAACAAGATTAATCGACGCAGCATTGTGATAAATTACATCGAGTTTACTGGCAAGTACTTGAAACTGTTCATCGGAAAGAGCCAAAAACGGCTTAGACAGATCCCCAACAACTGGTATAATTCTGTTGCTTAGAGATTCATTCCAGATTAAATAAGATTCAAGATGACTTTTGAGCCTCCTCTTAGCTAATTCAGCATTGGGAGAACGTACCAAACAATAAATATCAGCATTAGTCTGTTGCAAGAGTTCGTAGAGTAAAAAAGCTCCTACAAACCCTGTTGCTCCAGTCAAAAAGATATGAGACGGTTTAATTGTATGCTCTGTATGCTCAAAAGATGTCTCAGGACAGATCGAAGGTTGCAGTCTGGCTTCAGCATTTAAAATCTCAAAAGTTATCTCACCAGTTTCTTTTTGGCGGTCTATCTTGATAGGACTTAAATCGGCTTCTGGTAAGTCAGAAGGTTGATAATCTTTGGCTTCAAGGGACTGACAGTGAGTAATAAGTGATCGCAATGCTTTGATAAAACTCTGTGCCAAACTCTCAATCGTAGTGCGCTGATGAACCGCCTCGCTGTAAGTCCAATCGAATCGTAGCTGACTTTCAGCAACAATGCCATTAATATCTAATAGATAGCTTCGACTTCCCCGCAGGCTGCGTCCTGGTCCGCTAGGCTCTTGGGCTGGTATAAACAGAGGTGACTCCTGGAATAACTGGTCAATCTGACCCAGATAGTTAAATCTGATCTCTGCTTCAGGTTGATGCTGCCAAGAAGTTGCCTCCTTACATTTAAGATAGCGTAAAATGCCATAGCCAATTCCTCGATTGGGAATACTTCTGAGCTGTTTTTTGACCGCATTTAAAGCATCTCCTAGACTGCCAGGTTCCCCGATATCTAGCAATACAGGAAAGATCGTAGTAAACCAGCCCACAGTGCGTGATAGATCTACATCGTTGAAGATGTCTTCCCTGCCGTGACCCTCAAGGTCAACTAGTAGTGAGTACACTCCTGTCCACTGGGCAAAAGCTTGTACCAGTGCCGTAAGCAGTATATCGTTGATTTGAGTTTGATAAGCTTTCGGTACTTCCTGTAGCAAAGCTTGAGTTTCTTCCTTGCTCAGAGCTACCGACAAACTGCTAGCTTGAGCTACAGTATTATCGCCTTCAGGAAAGTCTACTGGTATGTGGGCAATTTCCTGATGAGACTCCCTCAGCCAGTAATCCCACTCTTGTTGTAGTGCTTCAGATTGGGCATACTCCGTTAATCGTCCTGCCCAATACTGGAACGAGGTTGTTTTTGGTGACAACTCGGTTGCTTTACCCTGGCTGAGTTGCTGATAGACCTTCTGAAGGTCTTCTAACAAAATCCGCCAAGAGACACCATCAACGGCTAGGTGGTGGATGACCAACAGTAGGCGGCTGAGCTTGTTAGCACCTAAGTCAAAGTAGGCTACCCGCACAAGTGGTCCTGAGGATAGGTTGAGGCTGGCTTGTAGTTCAGCACCAGCTGTCGATATGGCTAGACCTTGTTCTGTCTCTGAGACTGTTGAGAAATCTAGCAGGGTAAATGGCGTTACCTCGTCAGGGTTAACCTCAAGCTGCTGCCAGCCTGTTTCCTGGTGAACAAAACGCAGACGCAGAGCATCATGGTGTTCGAGCAATTTTCGTACCGTCTGTTCCAACAGTGCTGGGTCAAGTGCTTGCCGAACTTCCAGTAGGATTGATTGGTTCCAGTGATGGGACTCAGGAAGATTTTGCTCAAAGAACCAGTGCTGAATGGGGGTCAGGGTTACTTTACCTGTCACCAGCCCTTGTTGAGCTTGAATAACTCGATTTGTGGCAGCCACTGCTGCTAATTCGGCAATTGTCTGATGTTCAAACAGCTGCTTGGGTGTAAGCTTCACACCAGCCTGATTCGCTCTAGCAATGATTTGTATGCTGAGGATGGAATCCCCACCTAACTTAAAGAAATTATCATATATTCCTATCTTCTCAAGTCTGAGAATCTTACTCCAGATCTCGGCTAGAACTTTCTCAACAGTTGTGCGAGGCGCTACAAAAGTTCCTTCCCACTCGGATCTTTTGAGATCTGGTGCTGGCAGCGCCTGACGGTCTAGCTTGCCATTGGGCGTCAGGGGCAGCTTCTTCAGCCGTACGAAAGCAAATGGTATCATGTACTCAGGTAGCTTTTCTTGCAGTAATTCGCGCAGTTCACTAGTTGTGATAGTAGATTTTTTTTCAGGAACTATATAGGCTACCAGACGCTTGTTGCCTGTTTGCTCTTCCCGAGCTAATACCACAGTTTCCCAAACCGCAGGATGTTGTCTGAGTGCGACCTCAATCTCTCCTAACTCAATGCGGAAACCATGAATTTTAACTTGGTGGTCAATCCGTCCGAGAAATTCAATGTTTCCGTCTGGTAGATAGCGAGCTAAATCCCCAGTTTTGTACAGGTGCTGCTCAGAAGCACTTACTCCTGGCTCTACAAAGGGGTTGGCAATAAACTTCTCGTTAGTTAAGTTGGGTCGGTTTAGATAGCCTCTGGCTACACCTGCCCCACCAATATAGAGTTCTCCAGCTACGCCAATTGGCACTGGTTGTAGATAAGAGTCCAGCAGATAGATTTGCGTGTTGGCAATGGGACGACCAATCGGAACTGTCTCCCCTGGCAGAGACCTTATTTGTGGAGTCTTTGCATTTATTGGATAGGTAAGCACGCCTACAGTAGCTTCTGTCGGTCCATAGTGGTTGAAAATTAGGCAATTGGGGTTATAATTTTTGATTTGCTCAATCAACTTCCAACTAGAAGCTTCACCACCAAGAATCAGTCGCTGCTGAGGCAAGATTTGTTCAGGGTGAGAAGATGTCAGTAGGGCACCAAGGTGAGAAGGAACAATTTTAAGACAGTCGATAGGATGGTGATGAAAATAGTCCGCTAGTGTTTCTGGGTTGGATGCACGCTCAGAGGATATCACATGGAGACACCCACCACTACACAGGGAAGGAAAGATTGTTGTGTTGCCCAAGTCGGCGGCAAAGGTGGAAACAGTAGCAAAACTATTACAGAGGGAAAGGTCTAGTTTTTCTGTGATCGCGTTGATATAGTTGAGAAGTTGTTGATGCTCAACTGCAACTCCTTTGGGTTTACCTGTAGAGCCAGAAGTAAACAGCACATATGCTAAATTCACAGTCTTCACTTCACTGCTGGGATTATCCTTGCTTTGGTGAGCGATAACCTCCCATTGACTATCCAAACATACTAGCTGTGTTCTATATTCAGGAAGCTTCTTAACCAGTTGCTGTTGAGTCAACAGCACTGATACTTGTGCATCTTGCAACCGGAAAGCTATACTCCCTTTTGGTAAACCAGGGTCTAGGGGTAAGTATGCCCCGCCTGCTTTGAGGATACCGAGGAGTCCTACTATTAGATCGAGAGATCGCTCTACATAAATACCCACCAGCACCTCTGGTCCAACTCCCAGCTGTTGCAGGTGATGAGCTAGTTGATTTGCTCTGGTGTTCAGTTCAGCGTAGGTTAGTTGTTGGTCTTCAAAGACAAGGGCAATTTGGTTTGGTGTGCTATTTGCTTGCTTTTCAAACAGCTGGTGAATACACTTATCTTGCAGGTAGTCGGTTTGAGTTTGGTTGAATTCGACTAATAGTTGCTGGCGATCGCAATCACTCAGTATCTCTAACTGACCAATGGCAACTTCAGAGTTGTCAAGGACACTCTCTAACAAAGTCTGAAATTGCTCCGCCAAGCGTTCAATATCTTCTACTTGGAATAAGCTGGAATCAAAGTGAAACTCTGCCACCAGAGCGTTACTCTTACGTTTACATAATAGTTTCACTTTAAATTGGTCAAAACAGACGTACTGCTTGTCAATGGAAAATGAAACGTCAGCGGCAGAATACTTAGCAGGGTGTTCCTCAAATTCAAAACAAACGGGGAAGAAGAATGAACCCGAAATGTTTTCATTTGATTCGGCCATTTGTTCCCAAGTAAAGGACTCCTGCCACTTAAAAACCTCATCTTTTGCTTCACTAGTTTGCTTTATTATTTCACTAAATTTAAAGTCATGTTCTAAATTACAATAAACAGGTAAGTATTTAGAAAGCAGTCCTAATAATGACTCCAGTTCTTCATAGTTACGACCATCACAATAAATGCCAATAGTAATGTCTGATTTTCCGGTAAGTCGCCAGAGCAAGATCTGCCAGCAAGCTTGAAGAAGTACGGAAATTGAGGTGTTATATTTATGAGCGATTTCTTCGAGTTTTTCTATCTTATCGAATTCGAATGTTAAGCTGAATAATTCTGGTTTAAATTTTGGTTTTACTACTGTCTGATTTTCATTAGGGAGTTTCCAATTGGCAAAAGCTAATATTTTCTGTTTTTTACTCCAATATTCTCTTCCTATTTTCCCATCTTCTCCTTCAAACAATTCATTTTGCCATTCAGCAATATCAGCATACTGCAATGGTTCTTCAGACAATTCTTGTTGATGTAAGCAAGCTGCGTAAGAGCGACTGATTTCGCGCACTAAATTATTGATAGTTGCCCTATCTGCACAGAGAGAAGGTAAGTAAATCAGCAAAATGTGCTTGTTAGAGGAAAGAGCTACTAAGGAAATATCTACAAGTGACCCTTGTGCAAAATTGAAAGTTTGCTGACTTTTCTCGTGAACAAGTAATTGGAGCTTAGTAGCTTGTTTTTCAGGACTTAATCCCTTCAATTCATGCTGAGTAACTGTTGCTTTAATTTGATCAGTAATAACTTGCAGCGGGATTGTCATTTCCTGTAAGGTTTTAAAATTAGTGTGGAGTATCTCATATCTACTAATAATTTTTTGTAAAGCTGCTACTAATATTTTGGGTTGACAATCGCCCTCGATTAGGATTGAGGCATAGACACAGTAAGATTGACTAGCGTTAACTTGCTGCATCTGCCACAGACGCTTTTGTTGAGGAGAAAGTCTAAAACCTTCTATAGATGATTTTTGCATATTTATTGCTCCATTTTACCTATGTAAAATTATTTTGTGTAAGATAAAAATGGCTCTCCTAGATTCAATGTGGTAAATTAGCAAAAATAAAAGCCTAAAATCGTTACTCTGCAATGATTTTAGGCTAAAAAAAGCGATTCTAATAAAAAAGCTCTTTTTTTTGTTAAACTTCTTGCCTTTTAATGGTTTGAGCCGATTTTAATTACTGATTTATCACACTTATTCTGGGAGAATCATAAAAAGTAACCATTGTTAACACAGCTCTAGCTAATTTTTGTCACTTATCCCAATAATAGTTTCAGGCTTGACTTATTGGTTTACAACAAACATAGATTATTCTTCCCGCCAATGTATTTACTTTGAAGTCATTTGCTACATCATAAGTCCTAACTTCTCTGAAGCCTACTTTTTCCAGAGTAGATTGAACTTCAGTTGAGGAATAAGCTTTGTATGACAAAGTTTTATCTAAACGTTGCCAGCTCTCATTTATCAATCGAAAAATGGCTGCTTTAGTTCGATATATTTTTTCTTCTGGGTTATAGCTACTAGATGTAATCCAGGCAAAATCATCTGTAAATTCGCCATATACTTTTTGTTTCGGAGCTAGAGTTTCCTGGTACCATTGTTCCTGACCCAAGTCAAAAACGAACCAGCTATTTTCAACAAGTGCAGCCCACACGTTGTGAAAAGTGCTTTCCAGTTCTTCGAAGCTCAGGATATGGCTGAAAGAATTAGCTGTCGAAACAACTGCGTGGAAAGTAGGTGGTAATCTAAAGAACCGCGCATCATCCAAGATAAATTCAGCACTAGGTGCATTCTCACGAGCGTAGTGCAACATCCTCTCAGAGCCATCGAGTCCGGTTAATCGATACCCTTTTATTGTCAAATCTCGTACTAATTTCCCTCTCCCACAACAGAGGTCTAAAATCTGCGCTTTATCTGGGAGATTTGGCAATACAAATTTTTCTAAAATCTCCTCCAGCATAATTTCGTGGGTTGTTCTGCCATTATATACAGATTCAGAGTAAGAATCTGCCAACATATTGTAAGTGTCAAATCTGGTTGCTGAAGACATAAATTATCTCCCAATTTCTGATAAATTACTAATTTGATGCCGGTCTAATACCTTGCTAGAATTTAACTACAAGAGAACTGTTAATTAATTCTCAATACCCTTTTATTCTCAATTCTTGTTCTCATTTTATTTTTCCACAACAATAGAGAAGCGGTCAGCATTAAGATAGGCTTCAGCCATTCCCACCACTACTTGGCGTGAGCCTAAAAATGGCATACGTCCATGGGCTATTAGCATGTTGTCTAACATTAATATATCACCTTTTTGCCAGGTAAATTTAACTGCTTCCTGCTGATAGATTTCACGAATTTCATCTAACACAGAAGCCTCAATAGGAGAGCCATCACCGTAATAGGCATTACGTGGCAAATCTGATTCTTTAAAATTTAAAAGTAAAAATTTACGAACCTCTGATTCTAAGCTAGATACATGGAACAAATGAGCTTGATTAAACCACACGATTTCACCTGTCTTAGGATGAGCAGCTACCGCTTGACAAACTTGACGAGTTCTTAGGTGATTACCATCTTTCCACTCAAACTCGATACCAGCTTTACGGCAATAGGTCTCAACCTCAGATTTTTGGTTGGTCTGAAAGACGCTTTCCCACTGAAGATCTAGTCCTTCCCCATAATTACGGACATACATAATTTTCTTTTGCAGGAATTGTTCTTTGATTTTTGGATTAATGCGTTGAAATACCTTCCTACTATCAGCAATTGGTGTTTCTCCTCCTTGTTGTGCTGCCTCTAAACAAAAGAACCAAATTTTCATTGGCCAGCTTGAGGAGTAAGCCATTTCATTGTGTAAAGGAATGAATTGCTCTGCTGGATATTCAGTGGATGTATATATATTATCACTAACTTGACTACGCGGCGTTGAACGATATGAATATTTTATTAATTCACCAGAAATTGTTCTAATAAAAGATTCAAATTCTGGAACTGATTTTATCTGAAAGTCCCGAAACAAAATGCCACCGTATTCTAACAACTTCGTCTCGATAAACTTCCGATTGCTTGCTGTCCATTTGACCAAATTAATACCGTCAACAGCAGGTTTAATAACCAGAGGTAGTGGCTGCTCAGGTTGCATCAACTCTGTTTTGACCAGCTCCGCTGGCGAAATTTTGAACTTTTTTCGACTAACACCTTGGAATTTCATGTTGTTATGTTTTTTTATGTCAGTTTTTTCGTCAATTGTCTTCTCACTTCAAGTCTTTAGTTGTTCTGCCACTAATGGCTCTGCGTCCAAGTTTGCTAAGTTTTTGACGACGTGCTTCTTGAAACTCTTTTTCTTTGGACAACTGCTGTTTCTTTTGTACCTCCTTCAAAATCGCTACTAGTTCACTCAGTTGAATGTTAGGCTGTTGAACGACTGTACTGAGAATTAATTCAAACAACTCTGCCATTTGAGTGATTGTTGAAGTTTTAAACAAATCGGTTTTGTACTGAAAGAAGCCCTTAACACCCTCTGGTGTCTCGGTTAAATCCAGTTTTAAATCATACCGGACAACTCCAGTCTCAATATTTAAGGGATTCAGAGTTAAGCCAGGAAGCTCTAGAGCTGGCATGGGAGCATTCTGGAGAACAAACCAGACTCGAAACAGGGGGTTACTATTAAGATTGCGCTCTAAATCTAGCTCTGTCACTAATTTATCAAAGGGCAAATCCTGATGCTCGTAAGCTCCTAATGTTACCTCCCGTAATCGTCTTAAAATTTCCTGAAAACTGGGATTATCTGATAAATCAGTTCGCAAGACAAGGGTATTGACAAAGAATCCAATTATTCCCTCGGTTTCACTACGATTACGATTAGCAATGGGCGAACCAACTAGAATATCTTCTTCACCTTTGTAGCTATGGAGCAACGTCTTAAAAGCTCCTAACAGGGTCATAAATAAGGTAACGCCTTCTTTGTTGCTAAGGGTTTTGATTTTTTCTGTTAGAGTTTGGGAGAGTGCAAAGAATTGCTTTGTTCCACGGGAGGTGGGGACGGAGGTGCTTGGTTGGTTGGTAGGCAACTCCAGTACAGGAGGGTTAGCACCTAATCGCTGCTTCCAGTAGGCTAGCTGTGTTTCTAAAACTTCCCCTTGTAGCCACTGTCGTTGCCAGACGGCAAAGTCTGCATACTGGATTGGAAGCTCTGGTAGCGGTGAAGGTTGACTTTGAGAAAATGCTTCGTAGAGTGTTGCCATTTCTCTGATGAATACTCCTACAGACCACCCATCAGAAATAATGTGGTGTGTACTGAACAGTAGCAAGTGTTCCTGCTCATTTAGCTGTACCAGCATGACTCTCAGCAATGGACCTTGAGCTAAGTTGAATGATTTTTGACCCCACTCATTAACTAACTGCTGGACTTGATTCTTCTGCTCTGCTTTTGGCAATTTAGAGAAGTTCACCACTGGCAAACTAATATTTAGGGATGGGGATATCAACTGAATTGGTTGTCCCTCAGCCATAGAAAATGTAGTGCGCAGGACTTCATGGCGACGCACGATTTCGTTGAAGGTCTGCTCCAGTGCTGCTACATTGAGCAAACCAACTAAACTTGCAGCACCAGGCAAATTATAGGCAAGGCTATCTGAGTTTAGTTGATCTAGAAACCAGAGTCTAGCCTGAGCAAAAGACAGCGGCAACTCGCTATTTCGTGAGACGCGCTCAATGTGAGGAATGTTCTGTTTCTGTTCTGCTTTCCTTGCCTCTTGAATCGCTTCAGCTAGTCCAGCCACTGTTGGTGACTCAAATAGGAGCCTTAGAGGTAAGTGTAGCTCTAAGGATTGCTCTATGCGAGAAATAACCTGCGTTGCCAATAGTGAATGTCCGCCTAACTCAAAGAAATTGTCGTAAACACCTACTTGTTTAAGACCAAGAGTTTCAATCCAAATCCCAGCTAGCACTTCCTCGACTGAATTGCGAGGTTTGACAAAATCTTTAGGAGAATTAGGGGCGTCAGGTATAGGTAAAGCACGTCGGTCTATTTTACCGTTGGGTGTCAAAGGTAGCTCATCAAGCACCATAAAAGCCGACGGGATCATATATTTAGGTAGTTTTTCCTCTAAAAAGCTACGCAATTCGCCAGTAATCTCTTCTGAGGAAGCCTGAACCACGGTATAGGTAACTAAGCGCTTGTTTCCCGGTTCATCCTCCCTCGCGATAACTACAGCTTGTACTACAGCTGGGTGCTGACTCACTACAGCTTCAATCTCCCCTAACTCTATGCGGAAACCACGAATCTTCACCTGATGATCCACACGCTCAATGTACTCAATCTTGCCGTCCGGCAGGTAGCGAGCCAAATCACCACTCTTGTAGAGCCTTTCCCCAGCAGCATTGATGATGAATTTTTCCGCCGTCAGTTCTGGGCGGTTTAAATACCCTCGTGCCAGTCCTGCACCACCAATGTGTAGCTCACCTGGTATGCCCACTGGTACTGGTTGACCACCAGAGTCTAGTAGATAAATCTTGGTGTTGGCAATAGGACGTCCAATTGGTACTATCGCTCTAGAGAGTTGGGTTGCTTCTACCCTGTAGGCAGTTGACCAAATGGTGGTTTCTGTCGGACCATACAAGTTCCACAGAGTAGCACCCTTGTTAAGTAACTCCCCTGCTAAATCTTGGGGTAAAGCTTCGCCACCGCAGAGTATTTTTAAGTTGGGATTGCCTTGCCAATTAGCTGTGAGTAACATACGCCAAGTGGCTGGGGTGGCTTGCATCACTGTGGCACCAGAAGCTTTGAGTTGCTCCATGAGCTGTTTCGGGTCAGTAGCTACTTCACGGCTAGCCAATTCTAGGCGTGCACCAGTAATCAGGGGTAGGTATAATTCTAGGGCAGCAATATCGAAAGAGATAGAAGTAACAGCTAAAAGTGTATCAGATGGATTTAATCCTGGCTCTCGCGCCATTGATTGGAGGAAGTTGACTAGAGCGCGGTGAGGAATTTGTACACCTTTGGGTTTACCTGTAGAACCTGAGGTGTAGATGACGTAAGCCAGGTTTTCTGGTGTGGTGCTGTTAAGGGAGTTTTTTGAGCTAATAGTTTCCCAGTCTGTATCTAAGCAGAGGACAGGAGTTGGATGGGGAGGTAGCTTTTCTTGTAAGTGTTGTTGAGTCAACAGTAGTGAAGTTTGGGAATCTGACAAAATCAATGCTAGGCGTTCTTGAGGGTAGGTAGGGTCAATTGGTACATAAGCCCCACCGGCTTTGAGAATACCCAGCAGTCCTATGAGCATCTCTAGGGAACGCTCCATGCAGATGCCTACCAGGACTTCTGGCTTGACCCCTAACTTTTTCAGATAGTGTGCTAGCTGATTGGCTCGCTGGTTTAGTTGGCGATAAGTGAGCTGTTGCTCCTCAAATACTACCGCTACAGCATTGGGAGTTTTTTCTACCTGAGCTTCAAACAGCTGATGGATACACTTTTCCTGAGGATACTTAGTCTGAGTATCATTCCATTGTCTTAGTAGCTGATGTTTCTCTGCTTCTGTTAGCAGTGGTAAATCTTTAAGGGGGATTTCAGGAGCACTCACTATGCCTTGTAGCAATGTCTGAAAATGCCCTAGCATCCGACTAATGGTAGTCACATCAAAGCGGCTGCAATTGTACAATATCTTCAACTCTAACTCTAGATCCGGCAGCACCATTACTGTTAGAGGATAATTCGTTCTTTCAACAGCACGAACATTCTTAACCTCTAAATTTCCCTTCTGCTCTTGTAAAACCTGATCCACTGGGTAGTTCTCAAACACCACAATGCTCTCGAACAAAGGTAAGCCTCTTGGTATTTCACTCCACCCTTGTATCTCTACCAGTGGGCTATACTCATACTGACGTATCTCAACCAGTTGAGCCTGAAGTTGTTTAAGCCAGGAGATTAGAGACTGTTCACCATCCACTTTCACTGGTACAGGCAAGGTGTTGATAAATAGCCCCACCATAGACTCTACTCCCACGAGATCTACTGGACGACCAGAAACTGTGTTTCCATAAACCACTACCTCCTCTCCACTGTAGCGACTCAGAAGCACAGCCCAGGCACCCTGGATTAGAGTATTGAGGGTTAGGTGGTACTGCCGCGCTAAGGATTGCAAGGCTGCTGTGGTTTCTGGCGATAGCTTGAGAAATTGCTCATCATATCTTTCTTCTTGGCTGGAGAATTTATCAACATTTAGTTTGATTAACGGTGTAGGTGCTTTTATGCCGGTGAGTACTCGTTGCCAGAACTCCTCCGCTTTGGATAGGTTTTGTTGCTGCAGCCAACCGATGTACTCTCCGTAGGAACTGCTGGGTGCTAAGAACTTATCTTGACCCTGGCTCAAGGCTTCGTAAAGTTCAACAACTTCCTTGAGTACCAATGTAGTTGACCAGCCATCTAGAATTAGGTTGTGTTTGCTCCAAACAAATTGGTAAGACTCCTCAGTGAACTGAATCAGACTCAGGCGCATCAGTGGTGGCTGGGAAAGGTCAAAGCTCTTGCGGCGATCCGTCTCCAGAAATGTTTCTAATCGTTTGTGCTGCTCTTCTGGGTCAATCCCTCGCCAATCCTGTTGCTCTAAGGTCAATTTGACTTTCTGATGCACAACTTGTAAAAATTTGTCAAGGTTTTTCCAATAAAAGCTAGTGCGCAAAATTGCGTGCCGAGCTACTACTTGCTGCCAAGCACACTCGAAAGCCTCAATGTTTAGGTGACCATATAAGGTGTATTGCAGCCGGACAAAATACACTCCTGAGTCAGGGGAGTACAAACTGTGGAAGAGAATACCTTGCTGTGCAGGTGAAAGTTCGTAGATATCTTGGATATTTTCTGCTTTCATTTGCTTCTCTTCTCACTCCCTAGGTTGATTTGCGACATTAACTGATCGAGGTCTTTTTGAGTCACTTTCGCTTTCTGGAAGTCAGAAGGCGTATAGCCTCCAGTGTCATGAGACTGACAGTGAGTAATAAGCGATCGCAACGCTTCGATAAAACTCTGCGTCAGACCCCCAATCGTGCTTTGGCGATGAATGTTCTCGCTATAACTCCAATTAAGTCGGAGTTGACCTGAAAAAATTGACCCGTTAATCACCAGCAAGCGATTTCGACTTCCCCGTAAACTGCGATTTAGTCCACAAGACTCTTCGGCTGGTACAAACGGTGATGAATTAGACACAAGTTGGTCAAATTGACCCAAATAGTTGAATTTCACTTCCGGTTGTGGCAACGCTTGCAATTGCTCAGTCAATTCCGGATTACTGTTGAGATAGCGTAGTACCCCATAACCGATGCCTCGATGGGGAATACCGCGCAGTTGCTCTTTAACAGCCTTTAACGCTTCTCCAGGGTTGGAAGCTTCCCCGATATCCAACAGCACTGGAAAGTGAGTAGTAAACCAGCCAACTGTACGGGATAAGTTCACGTCTTTGAAAATATCTTCCCGTCCATGACCCTCCAGTTCAACCAATATTGAGGTCTCTCCTGTCCACTGTGCAATTGATTGTGTTAGTGCCGTCAGCAATACATCGTTGATTTGCGTTTGATAGGCAGCTGGAACTTCTTGAAGTAAAGCTTGAGTTTCTTCGACACTCAAGGTAACCGATACCGTTCTTTCTGATGCTACTGTATTATTCCCCCCTGTATAGTCCACTGGTAGGACTGATGGAGACAGGATTTGAGAAGATGTGCGGGTTTGATTGAGCCAGTAGTTCTGCTCTTGTCGAACAGCTTCTGATTGGGCGTATTCCTTCAGTCGTTCCGCCCAATACTTGAATGAAGTCGTTTTAGGTGGTAAGGCAATTGCTTCACCTCGGCTTAGCTGTTCGTAAGCAGTATGGAAGTCCTCGAGCAAAATTCGCCAGGAGACGCCATCAATGGTCAAGTGATGAATGACAATTAGCAGGCGCTGAGAATCACTCAAGTCGAAAAGAGCAACCCGCATCAGCGGTTCTTCTGCCAGATTGAGGCTCGCTTGAAGTTCAGTCCCTGCTTCCTCGATAGCAGCTTTTTGCTGGTCTGGTGATAGTACCGATAAATCCAGTTGTTGAAACGGCACCATCCCCTTGAAATCAGGATTAATCTGCTCCCATCCGGATTCAGCCTTAACAAACTGTAAGCGCAGTGCGTCGTGATGTTCTAGCAATCCCTGTAGAACCTTCTGCAATAGCTCCGGGTCTAGTGTTTGGCGTACTTTCAGTAAAATAGCTTGGTTCCAGTGATGAGAGTCAGGCTGATTCTGTTCAAAAAACCAGTGCTGGATAGGGGTGAGAAAAACTGAACCTGTTACTATCCCTTGTTCGGTCACAACCCCCTGATTCAGGTTAGCTACGGCTGCTAGTTTAGCAATCGTCTGGTTGTCAAAAAGTTGCTTGGGAGCAAGTTCTATACCAACTTGATGCGCTCTAGCAACAATTTGAATACTAATGATGGAATCGCCGCCTAATTCAAAAAAGTTATCGTTAATGCCTACCTGCTTGACCTTCAGTACTTCCGCCCAGAGGTTTGCCAGTTTTTCTTCTACAGGAGTACGCGGTGCAACATAGGTTTGTTTCAAATCAGGTTTCGATGCATCTGGTGCTGGCAGCATCTGGCGATTGACTTTGCCATTGGGTGTTAGTGGCAGAGCTTTGAGCTGCACGAAGAAAGACGGCATCATATATTCTGGCAACCACTCCAGCAGGAAACTTCGCAATTCGCTGCTAGTTGAAGCCGATTTGTGTTTGGGTACTACATAAGCAACTAGGCGCTTGTTACCTGGTTCTTCTTCCCAGGCTACGACTACAGCTTCTGTCACGTCAGGGTGTTTCAACAATGCAGCTTCAATCTCTCCTAGCTCAATGCGGAAGCCGCGTATCTTGACTTGATGGTCTATGCGTCCCAGAAATTCAATGGTTCCGTCGGGTAAGTAGCGACCTAAGTCCCCGGTTTTGTAAAGACGGCTCGATTGTGGATTTTGAATTTTGGCTCTTGGATGATTCGGTTCAGATTGTTCTCTAGCAAACTCTGATTCAAAATCCACAAAGGGGTTATTAATGAATTTCTCGGCAGTCAGTTCTGGTCGATTCAGATAGCCTCGTGCTAACCCTGCACCGCCAATATGCAATTCGCCTGGTACACCAATGGGGACAGGTTGCCCTTGAGAGTCAAGCAGATATATTTGGGTGTTGGCAATGGGACGACCAATGGGAACTGTGGAAGTGAATTGGGCAACTGCTTCCTCCTTAAGGAGGGTAGATGTAGCAGATGAGTTGTTGGTTATGGGATAGGTGAGGACGCCAACGGTGGCTTCCGTTGGTCCGTAGTGGTTGAGAATTTGGCATTCTGGCGCTAGCTGTTGAATCTGTTTGATTAATTCCCAACTACAAGCTTCACCTCCAAGCACTAATCGCTGGCGAGGCAGAATTTGCTTGGGATTTTCACAAGTCAGCAAGGCTCTTAGGTGAGACGGAACAATCTTGAGGGAGTCGATGGGATGGTCATAGAAGTAATCAGCTAGGGCTTGTGGGTCGGAAGCGCGATCGCTAGATACTATATGCAGGCATCCACCACTACATAAAGAGGGGAAAATAACGGTGTTGCTCAAGTCAGCAGCAAAGGTGGACACCATCGCATAACTAGCACCTGTGGGAAGCTCGAGCATTTCCTGGATGCTGTACAGGTAGTTGAGGAGTTGCTGGTGCTCTACGGCAACACCTTTGGGAATACCAGTAGAACCAGAGGTGTAAATGACATAGACCAAATTCTCTGGTTTAACGTCGCTGGTCGGATTTTTATCGGCTCTGCCAGTTTCACTTGAGCAATCCCATTCTCGCTCTATTTTTTCCCAGTCCGTATCTAGGGAGATGATGGTTCTTGGTTCTTGGTCGTTCGTCAAAAGTTCTTTGCTCTTAACTAATGAAGATTGACTAATGAGCAATGAAACTTGAGCATCTTGCAACCGCAGAGCAATGGCAGAAGGGGGTAAGGTGGGGTCTAATGGCAGATATGCTCCTCCCGCTTTGAGAATGCCGAGTAGTCCAACAATGAAGTCAAGCGTTAGCGAAGCGGCTCCGGAGGAGCTGCGCTCTACGCAAAGTCCTACAATAACTTCCGGCTTAACTCCCTGCTGCTGCAAGTAGTGAGCTAATTGATTGCTACGAGCATTAAGTTCAGCATAGGTTAGTTGTTGGTCTTCAAATATGACGGCAATCTGAGCGGGTATTTTTTCTACCTGTTCTTCAAAAAGTTGGTGGATACATTTATGCTTTGGGTAATCAACCTGCGTTCGGTTAAACTCGAACAGTAATTGTTGGCGATCGCTTTGGCTGAGAATCTCTAACTGACTGATGGCAGCATCAGGATATTCAGTTACACTGGCTAATAATGTCTGAAATTGTCTAGCCAAGTGTTGGATTACCTCTACTGAGAAATAATTGATATCATAGTAAAATTCTGCTTCTAGAAATTCATTGTATTGAGTACAGGTAAGTTTAACTTTGAAAGGTTCAATACAGCTGTATTGCTGGTAAAGGGAAAATGAAACCCCGGCAGCCAAGTGCTTTTCGGGCAATTGTTCAAACTCAAACCCGAGGGGGAAAGCTAAAACTGCGCCATTATCTATAGGTTCAGGAACAAAATAATCCTGCCACTCTTCAGCATCAGTTATAGCTGTTTGAGCGAGTTCTAAAACTTCAAAGAACTTCAAGTCTGGTGATAAATGACTTTTAATCGGTAGCCAGGTGGCTAATAGTCCTAGTACGTCCTGTAGTTCTTCATATTCCCGGCGAGCGCTTTTCCACCCAATGATAATATCGGGTTCTCCCGTAAGTCGCCAAATTAGGGTTTGCCAACATGCTAATAATACTACTTGCGAGGAAGTATCATATTTCTGAGCCAGGGAGGCAATTTTTGTAGTTACTTCAGGAGCGATCGCCTCCTTGATACATTTTGGCTTGAATACTGATGATTTTAAAAGTTGATATTCACAAGGCAGCTTCAATCTATCGGTTGCAGAAAGTTTTTGCTGACACCAGTATTCATTAGCAGCCTCTGCCTCTTCATCTTCGAGTAATTGATTTTGCCATTCTGATACTTGCAGGTACTGCATAATTTCTTCATGGCACGATTGCTCACTGTTTAAAGAATCAGAATATAAAATATTGATTTCCTTGACCAGATTTTTGATTGTACAGGTATCTGCACAAAGTGTAGGTAAGCTAATGAGTAATATATGCTTATTTGATGATAATTTTAGTAAATAACAATGTAGCAGTGAACCCTGTTCCAAATCAAAATTTAGGCATCTTTCTTCCTGAAAAAACTCCTCAATTTTAGCTGATTGTTGCTGCTTATCCCAATTACTTAAATCAATATCTTGCCACGAAGGATAGATACTGTCTTCCACAACCATGACTGGCATCTTCCGTCCAGAAAGACGACGAAAGACAGTCCTGAGAATTCCATGTCGATTGATGATTTGCTGTAGTGCAGTTTTTAATATATCTGGCTCAAGAGTGCCTTCTAGGAGAAGGGAAAATTGAGTGAAGTAAGCAGAACTATCTTGCTGTAACAGCCAAAGGCGTTTTTGTTGAGGAGAGAGCTTAAAGCCTCTAATAGTGTTAGTTTGCATATAATTTTTCTAGGCTTTATTAGTCAATTCAATGTTTTCGCACCATGCTAAACTTTCATTTAACACATTTTCCTAAATATTTTCACTATGGATCATTTCTCCCATTGCCACTACAATCTTGCGTAAACCCACATAAGGATTTCGTCCGTGGGCAGTCAGCATATTGTCCAGCATCAATACGTCTCCTTGTTGCCAAGGAAAACTGACTTTAGCTTCTTCATAAATTGCCCCAATTTCTGCCATCACCGAGTCCTCAATCGGGGAGCCATCGCCGTAATAGACATTACGCGGCAGATTCTCCTCTCCAAAGGTTGACAATAGGGATTCGCGGACTGCTGTTTCTAGGCATGAGACGTGGTGCAACTGAAGCTGGTTGAAAAATACCTGCTCACCTGTTTTTGGGTGCTTAGTCACTGCTGAGCGAACCTTGCGGGTTCTAAGACCATTTTCTGAGAGCCACTCAAAGTCCATTCCAGCCTGACGACAATAGTTTTCAACCATAATTTTGTCAGTGGTATGAAAGAAGTCTTGCCAGCTTACGTCCAAGCCATCGGTGTAGTTGCGGACATACATTAATTGTTTTTGTTCAAATCTTTCTCGCAGTTTTGGAGCAAGCAGTTTGAATACTTTTCTACAGTCAACAATCGGTGTTTCTCCTCCTTGTTGAGCTGGCTGCACACAGAAAAACCAGATCTTATTTGGCCAACAGTGCATGTGGGAGCTTTCGTTATGAAATAAGATAGCCTGCTCTTGAGGGTAGGGGGTAGAGCCGTAAACTTTACCAGAGACTCCTTCACGGGGCAAATCGCCATACTCACCAAACAATCCTGGACAAATTGCCTCAGCAAAATTTTCAAATTCAACTACAGAATTGAACCCGAAATCACGGAAAAGAATAGCACCATTGTGCAGTAGATTAGTTTCTATAAAGTCTCTGTTACTCTTAACCCATTCTATTATATTTAAATCATCTACGTTCGGCTTGATTACAAAAGGTAATATTGCCCCAGGCTGTAAATAATCTGTTTTGATTAATCTATCCTGTGACAATTCCAAAGTCTTAGTTTGCACTGCCATTAGTTTTTTGAGCTTAGATGCTTTGCGCTGTTTCTTGTTTGCAGATTGCTGTTCTTTTTCAGAATTAGTTAGCATTTCTAGACTATTTATCCGGGTATCAGGTTGGGTCACAATACTTTTTAATAGCGTTTCAAAGTGAGCTGACATGCGCTTTATGGTAATGACCTCGAAAAGGTCAGGCTTGTACTGCCAATAGCTTTGAATTCCTTGTTCTGTTTCTGTTAAGAATAGTGCTAAATCAAACTTGGTTGTTTCATCTTCCAACTCTAATAAACTGAAGGTCAGTCCTGGCAATTCCACGGCTGGCATTGGTGCATTTTGCAAGACAAATAATACCTGAAACAGTGGTGTGTGGTTTGATTGGCGATCTGGTTGCAAAGCTGCTACTAGTTTCGCGAATGGTAAGTCCTGATGGGCATAAGCTCCTAATGCAACTTCTCGCACTCGTTTGAGCAATTCCCAAAAACTGGGATTGCCACTCAAGTCAGTGCGTAATACTAGCAGGTTGACAAAAAAACCGATCAATGGTTCTATTTCAGCTTGGTTACGATTGGCAACATCAGTACCAACAACAATGTCATCCTGATTGGTGTAGCGTTGTAGCAATATCTTAAAACCTGCCAACAGGGTCATAAATAAGGTAGTACCGGATTCCTGGGACAGGGTTTGTAACTTCTGGGTTAAATCAGTATCTAAAGTAAAACTTTGAGTCGTACCCCGGTAAGTCGGTGCACTGGGACGAGGGTGATCAGTAGGTAGCTGTAATAATTCCGGAGCACCTGCTAATTGCTGCTGCCAGTAATTGAGTTGATTTTGAAGTACTTTCCCACTCAACCATTGTCTTTGCCAAACTGCAAAATCGGCATACTGGATAGGTAATTCTGCTAAGGGCGATGGTTCTCCTGCAATAAAAGCTTGATATAAACTAGATAGTTCTTGAATAAATACCCCTATTGACCAACCGTCAGAAACAATGTGGTGCATGGTCAGTAATAATAGGTATTCTATGGCATCTAAGTGCAACAAACTACACCTGATTAATGGTGCTACTTCTAGTTCAAAGGGAGTAGTTGCTTCGAGTTGTGCCTTTTGCTTGAGGGCAGTTTCACATTCTGTTACTTCTAGCTGCTGTAAGTCCACCACATTAATGTTCATGGTGGCTTCTGAGTGAATTACCTGTATTGGTGTGCCATTAACATTGGGGAAGCTAGTGCGTAGTACCTCGTGGCGACGTACCATTTCTGAGAAGGCTTGCTCGAAAGCATTAATATCTAAGTTACCAGTGATGCGGACTGCTCTTGGAATATTATAAGTGGCGCTTGACCCTTCGAGTTGATTGAGGAACCACAATCGCTCTTGTGCCCAGGATAGGGGTAATTGCTCGCTGTCGGTTCTGGGTTGAATGGGGGGAAGAGTTAATTGGCTATTGGTAGTACGTAACTGGGTTAAGGTTTGCTCGAATTGAACTACAGTGGGAGATTCAAAGATTGTCCTTAGGGGAATTTCTACATCTAAGGCAACTTTG
>JGI12316J15309_10007635_pt1 | contig 82646 bp, 66 predicted proteins | sample MarCyaLeptolynsp_FD_15309 | JGI IMG/M metagenome (IMG submission 15309)
TTCCGTCCGCATGGACGATTTGCCGAGCCAGGCCCTGCGCAAGGGACGCCGCAAATCGAGCATGTGGCGGGCGATCGAGGCGGTCAAGAACGATACCGCCGATGTCGCCGTGTCCGCGGGCAATACCGGCGCGCTGATGGCCATGTCGAAATTCTGTCTTCGGCCGATGGCGGCGATCGAACGTCCTGCGATTGCGGCGATCTGGCCGACATTGCGCGGCGATTCGATCGTTCTTGATGTCGGCGCGACCATCGGCGCCGACGCCAATCAACTGGTGGATTTCACGATTCTCGGTGGAGCCATGGCCCGGGCCGTTTTCGGAATCGAAAAGCCGACAATCGGGCTGCTCAACATTGGCGTCGAGGAGGTCAAGGGGCTGGAAGAGGTCAAGGCGGCCGGCAAGGTCATCCGCGAAGCCGATCTGCCGTTCATGGACTATAAGGGCTTCGTCGAGGGCAACGATATCGGCATCGGCACCGTTGACGTGGTCGTGACCGAAGGGTTTTCCGGAAATATCGCCCTCAAGACAGCGGAGGGGACCGCACGACAGCTTGCCGGCTATCTGCGCTCCTCCATGTCGCGTTCCTGGATGGCAAAAATCGGCTACATGTTTGCCAAGGGCGCATTTGACCGACTGCGCACCCGCATGGACCCGCGCAAGGTGAATGGCGGCGTGTTTCTGGGATTGAACGGCGTTGTCATCAAGTCTCATGGGGGAACCGATGCGGAAGGATTTGCCAGCGCCGTTGAACTCAGTTACGACATGGTAAAGAACGGGCTGTTGGAAAAGATATCGGCCGACATCGCCCATTTCTCTCATGAAAAAGCCTCTGCAAGTTCAGATGCTGCCTCGGAGGCAAACGCGTCGTGACATCCCTTCGCTCGGTCATTACGGGCACCGGTTCCTATCTTCCCGAAAAAGTTCTGACGAACGAGGTTCTGGCCGAAATGGTCGATACTTCGGACGACTGGATCGTGCAGCGCACTGGCATTCGCCAACGCCATATCGCGGCGGAGGGGGAGACCACTTCCGATCTCGGCGTTGCCGCGGCCCGCAACGCACTAGCCGCCGCCGGCAGAACCATTGACGATATTGATCTGATTGTGCTCGCCACGTCGACACCGGACAATACCTTTCCCGCATCGGCTGTCGCCATCCAGGAAAAGCTCGGCATGCGCCACGGCGCGGCGTTTGACGTTCAGGCGGTTTGCACCGGCTTTGTCTACGCAATGGCCACGGCGGACTGTTACATTCGCGGCGGTATGGCACGGCGGGTTCTGGTTATCGGTGCGGAAACGTTTTCCCGGATCCTGGATTGGGAGGATCGCGGCACGTGCGTCTTGTTCGGCGACGGCGCCGGAGCTGTCGTGCTGGAAGCGCTCGAACCCTCTCAGAATGAGAATGACCGGGGGATCCTGACCGCCAAATTGCGCTCGGACGGTCAACACAAGGAAAAACTGTTTGTCGATGGCGGACCGTCGTCAACAAAAACCGTTGGACATTTGCGTATGCAGGGACGCGAAGTCTTCAAACACGCGGTTGGAATGATCACCGATGTGATCGAGGACGCCTTTTCCGCCACCGGCACAAATGCGGATATGCTGGACTGGTTTGTTCCCCATCAGGCCAATCGCCGCATTATCGACGCCAGCGCGAAAAAGTTGGGTATTGCATCGGAAAAAGTGGTAGTGACGGTCGACCGACACGCAAACACGTCGGCCGCATCGATACCTCTTGCACTCGATTCCCTGGCGCGAAGCGGATCGCTGAAACCGGGGCAATTGGTCATGCTGGAGGCGATGGGCGGCGGATTCACATGGGGCGCAATCATATTGCGTTTCTGATTTTCGATCAGGGCAAGTTTGCTTTTGTTCACTGTTGACCATCGCTGGGCGACACAATACGGTTGAATTCGAAAGGTATCGTGCCTTCGGGAATAATGCGGCATAACAAGAGGTTTGAGGAAATCCGATGGGGGGTAAAACAGTAACCCGCGCGGATCTTTGTGAAGCAGTTTACCAGCGTGTGGGACTTTCGAGGACTGAGTCCGCCGCCCTGGTTGAAGCGGTTCTGGATGAAATATCCGGCAGTTTGGTTCGTGGCGAAAATGTCAAACTGTCATCATTCGGGTCGTTTGTGGTTCGAGCGAAGAACGAGCGTATTGGACGCAATCCGAAAACCGGTGAGGAAGTTCCGATTTCTCCGCGCCGCGTGATGGTATTTAAGCCGAGCAATGTTCTTAAACAAAAAATCAATGATACCATGACCGGCGATTCGGATGTCGCGTCGACGTCCGGCTAACCCGTTCCAGACTCTTAAGAGGGCACAGTGGATAGCAAGGGGCCCGATGCTTTTCGGACGATCAGCGAGGTCGCAGGCGATCTTGATCTGCCACAGCATGTGCTCCGGTTTTGGGAAACCCGATTTTCTCAGATCAAGCCCCTGAAGCGCGGCGGCGGGCGTCGGTACTACCGACCCGACGACGTCGATCTGCTGCGTGGCATTCGGCACCTGCTTTATGACGAAGGCTATACGATCAAGGGCGTTCAGCGGATCCTGAAGGAACGCGGCATCCGGTTTGTCAGTGATACGGGCAATGAGGAAACCTTGGCATCGGCCGACCACGGTGAAGCGGTGGAGGCGAATGAAAAGGTTGTTAACGACGCCCATAGTCCCGGGCCGGTTTCAGCGCCGTCCGGAAACGGGGAGGCGATACCTGCCGCTCCGACGGCGGCTCGCGACGCCGCACGCGAAAATGCCCATCATGGGGCCACAATCGGCGATGAACGCGACGAGGGCGCAGCCGCGTCGGCGCCCGTGGCACCCTCCGCTGCTGTTCCCACCGCTGCTGCCCCCACCGCTGCTGCCCCCACCGCTGCTGCCCCCACCGCTACTGCACTGGCGCCCCAATCGAACCGGTCATCCGCGCGGAGCCGAAATGACGGTCACGAGGAGCCGGTGCCACGCGACATCATTCTCGACGATCCGCCTGCAAGAAAGGCTGATGGCCGCTCTCTGATGGACAAGATCAGGGGCGTACAGGAACCCGAACCGGTCGAAAGCTCCCACCCTGCGCAATTGTCGCGAGACGATATCCGTCGGCTGCAGTCGACCTTGTTCGAACTCCTGGAGTGCAAACGCATTCTCGATCGGTCCCGGTCGGGTTGAACCGCAACCGGTCTGTTCTATTTCGCTTCACCCCGATAGGTCAGGATCATGAGCAGGGCCTCCGCCATTTCGCCGGCGTCGGCGACCTGCGTGGCCAGATTCATGCCGCTGTTCGGATAGGAAACCAGCAGGATGTCATCTTTGCGGAAAGCAATGTGAACGGGCTGTCCATCGACCGTCTGTTCCCGGTACCAGTGCGTCTCATGGCCGGGGCCCAGTTTTGCCCGATCTGAAAAGCTGCCGCCAAGCCGGGGTTCGCCCGGCGCCTGAACGTGGCCGATTTCATAGGATATCTGCAGACCGCCGTCCTCTCGATCCTGCCGATGACACCGTCGATACCCTGCAGGGGAAGGTGTTTGTAGCCGGGGAGAAGCTGCATGCCGCCCGGAACGTTGCGGACGATACGGGTTCCTCCTGACGGGTCATCGCCGGCAACCGGAGCAGCGGTTCCGGGTGAAAACTTTTCGGTTTTGAGGAGCCAGAATTCGTTTTCCGCGAATTCGTAATAATGGGTGCCCATCGGATCTTCCTCATCCCGCAGGCCTCTGAAGATGATCAATGACCTGTTCGGTCGAAATTCGATCGGTTCCAAATCGTCACTCATATCGAACCAGCAGCAGATCGTATGCGGCAGAGAAAACACCCGGCCGGTGCCCGCATCCTGAAGCGCTCCATGCAGACAGCTCGCACCGCGCCCCCATTTGGTCAGGATGTATTTCCCTGCAAAGTTGACCTTGCCCTTGGCCGCCCTTCGGATCCGGCTCCGGTAGGTTCTCGCGTCCGGATGTGAGCCGAGGTCGGGGGCGCTGACGGGTCCTTTATACGGCGGGGCCGGAAATTCCCCGAACTTCAGATCCGTGGCGTGCGCACTTTGTGAAAACAGTCCAGCCGCGAGTGACAGGGTCGAGAGCGCGCCAACAAGTTTGGTAAGTTTGGTGAATTGCATGGAATTGATACTCCTTCGTCCTTGGCGCAACTGCATCAAAAGGCACGCCTATGCTTGTAAGTTCAATATTTATTCTCCTTACGCTTCCAAATTATTGAAAAATATCAGTATTGAATTGCGAACAATATTGAGATTATGTCGAATTATCGATGTTGGGTAAAATAATTATTTCTGATTTTTACGGGATCTTTTTTGAATTCTGTGTAAAAGAGATTTCAGCTGAAATCGACGGAATGAAAACTGGGGAAATTTAACTATGAAGAAGTATTTATTGCCTGCCGCCGTCTGTTTTTTTGCTGCGGCGCCTCTCCAATCGGCCTCCGCTGCCGAAGCGTACCCCTCGGGTTCCGGTGTAACGCAGACCTGCATCGATCACATGGCGGAATTGACGTCGGAAGGTGACGCACTCACTCAGTGCATCAGAGAATTGAAATCGGAATATTTTGGCGTCAACGGCGTGTCTGGAAAAGGCCCGAAATACAGGAAAAAAGAAAAGAGTGCATTACGATCGCCACGCTGGCACTGGACGCCATTGAGAGCGCATAGGTTTCCAGCGGCGACACGACGCCCAGGGATGCGTTGGAAGAAGTGGTGGATGAATGGAAAGCGGCGGCCGAGAAAGACGCCGCGCCTTTGTCTACGCGGATCCGACGCGCGATCTTCGTGGCAACGGCGTCCGTGCCGGTATGGATGCGTTCCAGGGCAGAAACGATCAATCCTTTTATTCGGGAACCGCCTTCGTTTACCCGCCGAACTGCGGCAAGCAAAGCTACGACGTTGCCGGTCCCGTGGAGAATTCGGGGCGGCGCGTTGTGCTCCGCGGCCGCGAACCCTTGTTCAGGAGCGACTGTTCGATCAGTGGCTATCGCGGCCAAACGCTGGTCTTTGATTTTCAGGCCAAGGCGTATTGAATCCTTCCTGTTGGAATGCCCTGGTCTGCTGAGCTGGTTCCGTCCCTGACCCGGACACTTCGCAATGGCGAAGTGCCGGGTGACGGAGCACGCAGGCGTTCCGATCCGTGCGCGTGAAGGAGAGCAACGCATGATCAGCCGTACATGCCGTCACAATACGGTTCAGAAGGTTCGATACTGCGCCTGCGCGTCTTTGTTGACAGCCAGCTTGCTGGTGTTGGCGGTTTCATTCCCCGGAAAAGCCGGCGAAGTGTCCATAGATGAAGGGGAGGGTGGCAGACTGGTGACCTATATTTCTTCAGACGCCGATCCCGCTGTCAGTTTCAGTCTATTCGGTTGCGGCGCCAATGCAAACGAATACGGCTTCGAATTTCCGGTATTTGTCGAAGAGGGCGCGACGGTGTCGCCGTTTCTGGCGAAACTGCGCGAAACCGGCTTTTCCCCGCTGCGGGCCGAAGTTTGTGTCGGACCTTCCCGCCAGGCGCCCGAGTGGACAGTCAGCGACTATTTCGGCGCCTATTCGGGCCGGGTTCTGGTTCCCCGCGATGTCGCGGAAGAAGCTGCGGGCCTGGAATTCAGACCAGCGGCCGACAGATCGGTCGGCACGTCCTTTGATATGAAGAGCACGTTCGCCAAGATCTGCTCACATTGAAGCGCTTGATTTGTTCAACCAGAACTGGCGTTGGTCATCGGCAATCGGCAATACCGCAAGCAGCGCTGGAATATCCGCTGGTGGCTTGCGCACGCCCTGAGCGGTCTCGTTCGCCCAGCGCAGGATCGCTTCGAACAAGCCCGCCGCCTGGATGATCGGCGCCACCTCGAGCGATACTGGCAGGATTCGGACCTCGAACGTGTGTTTGCCCGGCGGCGGTTGAACCATGTTTAAAATGTTGAAATCGCAGTACTTTGTGAGGCCGTTGCCCAACAGGCGGGCCCGTGCTTCCTCCCATGTCAGAAACGCAAAGGTCGGATCCGTCACCAGATCGCGGATCTTTTGCGGCCAGGCGCCGAGGCGGAGGCAGCGCGGATTGGTCCCGACAAGCTGTTTCAGGGCGTTGCCGTGTCTGTCGAGCACCTTGAAGAGATTGACGAGCGTCGCGGCGCGGCAGAGATCCGCAGCATCGAAATGAATGTGCAGCGCCGCTTCAACGGGAATGGTGAAACCGAGGGCACGCGCCGGCGCCAGCAGCCCTTCCAGCCGTTCGGCGTGATTGTCGATGAGCGGTGGTGTGATCAGCTCGCAGGGACGCTCGCGTTCGCCCGGCAGCGGCGCGGCGATGGCAATCGGCGCGTCATAGGCATCCGCCAACCTGTTCATGCCGTCCGGCGAACGCGTCGGTTTGGTGCCGAACAGGTCCGCCGCCCGGTCGAGAACCTTTTCCAGCGGGTCGGCAGGATCGGCGTGGCGCATGATCAAACGCAGCAGCCGGGCATCGTCACCGGCGATCCGGTACCAGCCCGGTTTCGACGGCGCGCGTCTGTCCAGATCGTCCTGCAGCGTCAGATCGTCCGCGCACCTGGCGAGAAGCGAGCCGTCGGCGGCCTTGGCGTCAAAACCCAGGGTGAGGTTTTCAAACACTGGGGCCCCTGGCACTGCCGCAAGTTCCGCCTGGGGGTGAAAACACGGCTGCACCGAGCAACCGGGCCCGGTCGCAATGGCCTCGGCCAGATCGCGCCGGCTCAGGCCAGGTGGCGCGATCAGCTCGATTTCGAACCCGGTTTTCCAATGAAGTGCCGGCATGCCGCCGGCAGCCTTAGCCTGCACTGCGCAACGCGGAGCGAATGGCGTCGTTATATCCGTCCTGAAGCAGGCGGCCGATCTTCAGTTTTGCATCATAGGGCGTCGGTTCTCCCCAAAAGGCCGCAAGCTTGACGGCATCGTCATAGGTGTATCGGGGGTTGTCGGCATCCTCGAAGGTGCACCGGATATTGTTTCTGTCAGCCTGGTTGCGCGCGTCCTGCAACTGATCCCTGACAGCGTCGGCAAGACCATGCGCAAGCTTGTCGCCGGCGATCACTTTTGCGTCCCACACGGACTGATTCCACAGACCTGCCAGCAATTTGGCGTCGCAATAGGTATAGCCCCCGGTTTGATAGAACGTGTTTGCGTAGTTGACCTGGGCTTGACCGATAATTGAAGAGGTCGACATGAAAACCGCCAGCGACACGCCGGCCAGAAGCCGTGTGTTGAGATTTTTCCCGAATTTCATGCTCTGACCCCGTTCCTGACACCGGCGCGAAGTCACACCGCCAATTCGGCGCAAACGTTCCATCGGTGGCGAAACTAGATCACACCTTTGCAACAGGACCAAGGGTGAATTCAAGGTGCCACGCCGCGATCACTCCAAACCTGGCACCTTGGTGCAGGGATAGAGGTCGATCCATTCGTCGCGATTCGGAATGGATAGAGCGAAACGGTCGGTAAAATTGCCCAGATCGAGCGTGACGCTGTCGGATACTTCCGTACCGTCGACGGTGCAGACGCGGAATAGGCTCCTGGGCCACTGCCGGCCGGAATGCCCGGCGATGTCGTTGCGTCCATCGACACGAACGCCAAAATCGCGACTGTGCTTTCCGCAAGCTTTGCTCATCCGATGACCTGTACCGGAAAGTGAGGCCCTCACACTGGAGGGCATGCGGCCGACCAATGGACCGGTCGACGGTAGAGCCTGGAAATGTTAGCGTCGTCGCAAGTGAAGGATTCCATAAGAGAGTCCTGTGAAAAGGGGTGGGCTCCGGTCCCGGGAAAATCAAAGGAGGAGTCTGATTGCCGCCGTCGTGGCAGCCGCTTTGTTGAGTTTCAAGGCCCATGCGCAGCAAGGCACGTGGCAGTCGCCTGTATTGATGGATGCCGGTTTCCCGGGATTGTCCGCTTCCGGCACCACCCGAACGGAGAAAACACCATGAAACGCTCTTTGCTTAGCGCCCTGTTTGCCGGCGCATGCACGATCCTCATTTCGCTGCCCGGACCGGCTCTGGCGAATGAGAAACCGGTGATCACGGTTTCCGCCAGCGGAAGCGCGACGTCGGTGCCGGATTTGGCAAACGTCACTTTGGGCGCGCAAAGCCAGGCCCCGACGGCGCGCGCGGCGCTGGATGCAAACAACAAGGTCATGTCGGATGTGCTGGCGGCTCTCAAGGGTTTCGGCATTGCCGAAAAAGACATGCAGACCTCCGATCTCAACGTCTCCCCGCAATTCTTCTATCCGCAGAACAACGGGTCAGGCGCTCCCGAGGCGCCGCGCATTGTCGGATATGTCGTAACCAATCAGGTATCGGTGCGGGTTCGCGAGATCGACCGGCTGGGCGAGATCCTGGACGCCGCGGTGAGCCTTGGCGTGAATGCCGGTGGCAACATCGTGTTTGAAACCGAAAACACCGAAAAGGCGCTTGAGCTGGCGCGTGTTCAGGCCGTTGCAAATGCCTTTGCCAAGGCGGAAACCCTGGCCGAGGCAGCAGGTGTCAAACTGGGGAAAATCCTCGAAATCCGCGAGGGTGTCGGCAACGCCCAGCCCGAATGGAGACGGTCGGGGGCGACCGCAGCGCGTGTCGCCGCAAGCGCGGTCCCCGTCACCGGGGGAGAAATCTCGCATGGGGTCGATGTGCAGATCCGCTGGAGCATCCTGCAGAATTGATGCAATAGGCCAAAGGGGAATTCACCGACGGTACAACAGGACTTCTTGAGGGCCGCATTCGGATCCTCTGCATCCTGAGAACCCATGCCGGGGCATGGCGCTATTTCGCTTGCTCACGCAATCCGCTGATCAGGATGCCGGGGCTAATCGGGGCGGACAACAGCAATGCAGGCGGGATGGCGGCGGTTCTCACGGTATCAACCTGTTATGGTATGGTCAGGCCGTGGGTGTTTACAATGACCCTCCACCAATTTCCGCCGCGCATAGATTGGGACGAATACTGTTCCTCTACACTTTCAGCACCCTATCTGACCCCGAGCATTGATACCGAAACTGCCGGTCATGAGGTTCGGAAACTCGATGACGTGTCTTCGAGGGACCCCTTTGGCCACGATCGTTCCAATCGATTCCGTGTACAGTTTGTCCCGAACATTCGGGTAGGCAAAAACTACCAGTACACGAAAAGGCTCGCCGCCCAGGGTCGCAAGCGCTTTGGCGACATCGTCAGCGCTTACATGTCCAATGTTGGCGTGGTGCACATAGGCGATTGGCGGAGCTCGCGGATCCGTTGACGCGTAGACTACGCTCGCACAACTTGTCAAACCCCACGCGACTGTTGAACTGCCCGTCAGATCAATGGGCTGAACCCCAGTCTCATGTCTTGCGATCAGCACGCGTTTGCCGGAAGTACCGAGAAGCGGGGTTGGGCCCTTCGCCCCCCCTTCTGCATTTCTGACGAATGTACTGATATTGACGGGAGGACCACCGGTTCCATCCCCAATGTAAACGGGCATCAGACATTGCTCCAAAATGTAGAATACGCCAAGTTTAAAGGAATCTGTTCCGTTTGTATCAGAAATGCCTTCATAGGTTGCGAATTTGGCACTTTCTGGACGCTAGTGAGATGTTCAATTCTTGCGTTGGATCAAGAGTGAGCATGTGGTCAGGCGCCGCCCAAGGTGGTCGTTGCTCACGTCATCGACCGTGAAACCGTATGGTCCGACCGGCGATGGTCTCCGCCACCTTCAATCGATCTCTGACGCACCTATCTGACCGCTGCCAAGGCTTCTTCCAGGCCGTCGGTGCCATCTGAATTCCGGGGCCTGTCCACTTCCCAAGCCGTCGCTGTTGACCGTTCTGTGTCCCGATGCCGAACTTATGAACACGCGCAATCTGAACACCAAGGTAGCGCACGAGCCTCTCATACTTCGGATACGGTTCATTCTTTTTCGGTGGGTACAGGCCGTCCAAATTCATATCACTGCGGTTTTCCGAATATCCACGGAACAGAATGAAAACCTGCATGGGGACGCCGTGGAGATTCAAGTCTCGCGACAATCCACTTTGGCATATGCCGTCTGCTTTTGTTCTTTTCGGCCGAAAATTGGCTTGCACTGAAACCCTGCAGAATATAAGGGTTTTCAACAGTCGGAGCGTAGCGCAGCCAGGTAGCGCACTTGTCTGGGGGACAAGGGGTCGTGAGTTCGAATCTCGCCGCTCCGACCATTCATTTTCGCCGAACGATTATACCCATTCAAACCCTTCCAAACCGGACGGTTGGAACCGTTTGCAAACCCTCAGACCCGCTTATGCATGTCGCCCCGTCCGGCGACCGGACAGGATTGTTGCAGCGTTTCCGCGTCCTTGGCAAAGGCGGGCGGAGCGTTCAAACAGGTCAGCGGACAAAGTCGGATCAGCTTGCAATGAACCCTTGCAGGAATGCGTTGAGCTGATCCGGGCCGGAGCGTTTGAGGACCGAGTTGAATTCCGCGCGCTTGAGAACCAGAAAACTGGTGCCGCCGACCATGAAATCGATGATGCGGGCACGTCCGCCGACCTGGCGCAGGCGCCAGTCAACCGGCAGATTGCCGCCATTGGCCCGGGGGATCTGGGCCCGCACCAGAACATCCTTGCGCACTGTCTTGGCGCCGCCGATGACCGGTTTGTTGCGCAGGCCCTTGCCGAACTGGTTCATGTAGAGACGGGCAAGGTATTTCGGCAGCAGTTTGCGAAACTGCGAACGTTGCTTGCTGCTGAGTTTGTTGGCGTTCTTGCCGAGCAGAAAGGTTTCCCATACCGAAAATGCGAAGGTTTGGCGGACTGCCGATTCCAGCCGGGAAAACCGCTGTTGTTCGGAAAGCCCGCCATTGGCGAGTGCGCCGTGGGCTTTCTTGACCAGCAGGCTGGCGGTCTTCGTGGCAGCGCGTTCCGCACCGCTCTGGGCCTGAACGGCGTTTGGCGTCGAAACAAGTGCCGCCATGCCCAGGGTGAATGCAAAACCGATTGCGCCAATGGTCGACCTCATCATGCCCCGCTTCCGCAGGTTGATCCGTCTTGTCATGTCTCGTGTCTTTCCAATGAATGCGTGAACGCGTTGTCCGCTGTTCGGGGCCGGCGGGAGCGTCAGTGTTATTCCGATTTCCGGGTCGGGAAAACCGAACCCGCGTACATTGACTGTTGGGGATGTGGTGGGGTTACACCGATTGTCAAACAAAAAACTGTCGCAGGTCCGCATCCGTGGACTGCGTTGCCGTTATCGATCTTGTCGCAATGTGCAGCCGCAATCGGCACGGATCCTCCGTAAAGTGCGGGATTTTCTCGTATCTGACAGGCTGGGACCGGGGCATAGACCGGCTGTTTTTCCGACCCGGTCATCTCGTTCAAAAACGTTTGAAGACGGTTTTCGCTGCCGCGCTCTTGTGCTCACAGCAAAACAGCCGGGACGCCGCGAGATTCAGGCAGCGGCGTCATTCGACGCGGCAGAGGCCTCCATGGCCGCCATGACTTCGTCCAGCGAACGGCGCGCGCCGCTTTGCAGGTATTCCATGGCCCGCAGCGCGGCCTCGTGGGCATCGAGGCTGGACCCGGCGACGCAATCTTCAATGACCCGGCAGAAATAGTCAGACTGGTGTCCGTCCACGAATGTGTAGTGGACACAGACGTCGGTCAGTCCGCCGCACAGGAGCAATGTCTCCGTCTTCAACCCCCGCAGCAATATTTCCAGATCGGTGCCGAAAAACGCCGAATAGCGCCGTTTGCGAATGAGGTAATCGGTCGGCCTGAAGTCCAGTTCCCGGGCCGCGATCTCCGTGTTCGGCTTGCCTTCGAGACAATGGATATCTTCACTGCCATCGAGCTCGCGGCCGAAGTCGACGAGGTCGGGGCGGTGCACTTCCTGGATGAAAATCACCGGTACGTTGCAGGCGCGTGCCTTGTCGATGGCGGTGCGGGCCAGGGCCATGCGGTCGCGGTAGCCGGGCATATGGTCTATCGCGCGGACGACGCTGTCATCGTTGAATGTACCCGCCTGTATGTCGATGACGACGAGGGCTGCGCGCCCTACGATCAGATTGCGTTTGTTTGCTGTCAGGTTTGCCATTTTCGGTTCTCACTTCGTGGCACCGGCGCAGTGAGCCGCCCGGCCGATCCAAGATTGACCGAAAACAGGCGGTTCGACAACATCTTCGAGGTGGAACAGCATGTGGGGCACTAAGAGCTCACGCCCGGACCGGCAAGAAACTATTGCGACAGAACCAGCGACCGGCTGCGGGAAATCGGTTGCTTGCGTTCATACAGAATGAACCCGCCCCAAAGGATCCCCCAGATCATGTAGAGGTGGCGCCAGTGGTCCGTATCGATCACCACGCCGGCAATGACATGAGCGACAAAGGCGACGTAGGTGGCCCGATAGATCGGGCTCCAGTCGTAGCCCTTGAAGAGCAGGGGGAATCCGCGGATGAGCGTCCACAGGACAAATCCAAGGTAGGCGAGGCCGCCGAGCCAGCCATTGTCCAGAAAGCCCTTCATGTAAACATTATGCGGATCTTCGGGAAAGAAGTTGCGAAACTGCATCGGGCCGATGCCGAGAGGGGCTTCGAAGGCCATGGCAAAACCGTGCCCGAACCGAGCGAAGCGGCCGATCCGGTGCGCGTCGTAAGGCTGAACCAGTTTGGCGCGGACGGTGAAAATCTCCGAAATCGAGTCAAACGACAACGCAATCGCCAGACCGGCCACGGCGACTGCCAGACCCGCCGACGCAATCAGAACGATACGCAGGCGCACTCTCGGACGTTGGTCGAAGATGAAGATAATCGCCGTGATAGCGACCATCGAAAACAGGGTCATGCCCCAGGCGGCGCGTGAAAAGCTCAAGAAGACGCCGAACAGGAGGATCAGCATGGCCGGCGCAAGCAAAACGGTCCTGCGCAGCGGCCTCGTGAGAAAGTCCTGTGTCAGCAGGACGATCGGCAGGATCAGGAACGGGCCGAACACGTTCGGATCCTGAAACGTGCCCTTGGCGCGGCCGTAGAGCGTAAAGCTCTCGGCGGCCGGAATGACGCCGAAATAGCCGAAAATACCGATCGTCGCGACAATCGTGGCGGCCCAGATATAGGCGTTGCGGATCAGGGGCAGGACGGTCTTGTCGGACGCGATCAGATTGGCGAAGAAGAAGAACGTGCCGATCAGAAACAGCGTGACGGCGAGATAAAGCGGCACGTGACCGAAAACCGTCGCCTGGGTCGTCGACAGCAGTCCCCCGGCCATGAAGACGATCATCAGGAGAAAGGCCGGCGCGAACTGGCGAAACAATTGCAGGCCGCCAAACAGAAACCATCCGGCAATCAGCGGGACCATGAGCAGATCGTAGGGCGCCGGTTCCCGGATCACAAACCCGCTGACGAATACGCACAGCCATAGGGCCGCACGGCCGGCGAGCCGGCCCGGAAAACCCTGGGAGCGGTGAGGGCGGAGCGGGGCTGGATGAAGGGTTGCGGTCAATACGCGTTTTCCGTGTTGAGCAGCTTGAACGGCGTCATCATCAGGATGTTGAAATCGAACAGAACCGACCAGTTCTCGATATAGTAGAGATCGTGCTCGACCCGGTTCTTGATTTTCTCCGACGTGTCGACTTCACCGCGCCAGCCGTTGATCTGGGCCCAGCCTGTCACACCCGGCTTGACCTTGTGTCTGGCGAAATAGTGGTCGACGACTTCTTCCCAGCGTTTGTCCGCCGTATGAGCGTTGACGGCATGCGGACGCGGTCCGACCAGCGAAAGGCTGCCGGCAAGCACATTGAACAATTGCGGCAATTCGTCGATCGACGTTTTGCGGATAAAACGCCCGACCCTTGTGACGCGGGGGTCGTTCTTGGTTACGACCTTCTTTGCCAGCGGATCGGACATGTTGTGATACATGGACCGGAATTTCAGGATCTCGATCTCATCATTGTTGAAGCCGTAGCGTTTCTGGCGGAAGATCACCGGCCCCGGGCTTTCCAGGCGAATGGCAATCGCGGTCGCAATCATCAGCGGAAACAGGGCGACGAGCGCAATCGACGCAAAGACGATGTCGAAGAACCGCTTGACCAGGGAATCCCAGTCGGCGATCGGCTTGTCGAAAACATCCAGCAGTGGCACCGCGCCAATATAGGAATAAGAGCGCGGCCGGAACTGCAACTTGTTTGTGTGTGCCGACAGCCTGATGTCCAGCGGCAGCACCCAGAGTTTGCTCAACAGGTTAAGCACGCGGTTTTCCGCGGTAATCGGCAGCGACACGATCAACAGGTCGAGTTGCGCGAGACGGGCGAACGTGACCAATTGGCCGACCGTGCCGAGCTTGGGATATCCGGCGACGCTGGGCGGCGAACGGTCGCCGGACCGGTCATCGAAAATCCCGCAGATTCGAATATCGTTGTCCGGCTGCGATTCCAGGGATTTGATCAGCTCTTCGGCGTTCGGTCCTCCGCCGACGATCACGGCGCGGCGTTCCAGGAGCCCGTCCCGTGTCCAGCTTCGCAGCATGTTGGCGAGGAGGACGCGCGAAACCACGAAGTAACCCAGGCTCGACAGGTACCAGGCTCCGAACCAGAACCGGGAATAATAGTCGCCCATCTTCATGAAAAACGCCAAGGTGGCGAAAAAACCGAATACAAGCGTCACGGCCATGAAGATCCGCCCGCACTGGGTGACCAGTGAGCGCATAACCCCCAGGTCATAGGCCTGGACGGCTTGCAGCAGCACGATGGAGAGAAGGCCGCCGGCAAAAATCGGTAGCAGGTATTTCCAGTCGATGCCATCCTGCATCGCATAGGAAACGTAGATTCCCAAACCGAACATCAGGATAGCCGAGAAATCCACTAGCCTGGTGACGCCCGCCACGAGGCGGGCGGAATAGGGCCGGTCGGAAAACAGATTGGCGATCCGTTCCGCTTCCTGTCCCAGTTCTTCCGGCACGACGTCTTCATGGTGGTTCGTTGAAGCGAGTTTCGCCGCGGCCCGGAAACGCAATTTGGGGTCCATGTCGTTCATGATGTTCTCCCTGAGAGACCGGAGCCTGTCGGGGCCTGTTGTTTGACCCTCTCGTTGCCGGCAATAAGGCTGGACTTGTTTTGATTTATTGACTTTGCCTTGAGGCTGGTCTGGTAGACGGTCTCGATTGCCGCGGCCATCGTCCCGACCGAAAACTGGTCTGAAATCCGGCCCGCCCTGACTTTGGCGTGGTCCTTTTGATGTTCCGGTTGTTCCAGATGCGCCTGCATTGCATCGGCCAGCGCCTGCACATCGGACGGCGGCAAAAGAATTCCCGCTTCCTCATCGAAAATCTCCGGAATTCCGCCGACCGATGTGGCGATGATCGGCATTTCCGCGGCGATCGTCTCAAGCACAATGTAAGGCATGGATTCGCCGCGCGAGGGCACGACGACCGACCGGGCGCATGCGAACGCCTGTCTGGCCGGCATCGGATCGTGAAACCGAACCCGATCGCCGAGACCGAGCGTGTCGACAAGGCGGTGATAGGCTTCGCGGTCGGGCCCGTCGCCGACTACGTGTCCGTTTGCGGCGATGTTGCGGTCCCGCAGTTCGGCGATCGCGCGAATGAACACATCCGGACCCTTGATGTCCCGCAGCATTCCGATGAAAAGGAAATCCCTGGCATCGGGCGCGGCGGCAACGGGACTGAATTCGGCGGGCGCCAGACCGTTGTAGACAACATTTTCCGGAATTTGCGGCTGACCGACCTTCTCGCGATACTTGTCGCGTTCGTAGGCGCTGACGAAGATCAGCTGATCCGTCAGTTTCTCCAGGAGCCGTTCGACAGCGAAGATGATCCTGCCCTTTGTCGTGGCGGCATCATAATGAAGGCTGCCGCCGTGCGGGCAGTAGATGCGTATCGGCGCCTGTCCGAACGCCCTTAGCGCCGTGCCCATCATCCTGACATAGGCTCCGCCCTTCGATCCGTGAGCGTGCAGGACATCTGCCTTCAGGGACTTGATGTGATTGAAGACGGCAATTGCCGAGGCAAAGTCGCTGATCCGAATTTCCCGACGCATTGGAATGCGTTCGACGCCAAGCGCCAGGTGCGGGCGCAATTGCTCAATGAGATGATCGTCGAACGGCCCGCCGGTCAGGGAATCGCAAATCAGTCCGACTTGATGCCCCGCGCGCGCCTGTTCGACGGCGAGGTCGGCAATATGTCTGAAAATTCCTCCGATCGGCGCGCGGACGCAATGAACGATGCGGAGCGTATCTCGGTTCATCATGGTTCTACTCAACGAAACCCGGCCTGTACACGGCGGTGTGTTACCCGCCTTTTTGTTGCGTACATTTGTAACAAAAGGGGGTGTGGATTCCGTTAAATGGGCAATCCTGGTTCCGAAGGGATTTTTCAGGTCTGTTTAACCACGGCGATTCTGAGATTTTTGCCGCGGCAGACCGATATCCGGAGGCTCGCGCGCTCCGGCACGGTGCCAATGTGCGTGTCCACGCGACCCATTATCAGTGCGGCCGGTGCACGCATATCCGTAGGGTTACCGGCCGGGGCCGGGGCGGGAAATGCAGGAGCGAGACAGATCTCAGAACAGGCGTTCACGCACGTGCAACGTGTCGCCCGGCCGGATGGGCGCGGTGACCGGAACCTGCCCGGTGATCACCTCGCCATTGAGGGTGCGGGTAATGGTGATGACTTTCTGCCGGGCCCGTGCGGTAAACCCGCCGGCAATCGCCACCGCCGTTTGCGCCGTCATGCCCGCCACATAGGAATATTGCCCGGCGCTGTTGACCTCGCCCATGATGAAAAACGGCCGGTATTGTGCGATTTCGACCGACACATCGGGGTCGCGAAGGTAGCCGTTGCGCAGGCGTGCCGCGATATCCCTGGTCAGGTCTCCCGTGGTCCGGCCGCGGGCGGCGACCTTTGCGATCAGGGGAATGGAAACATAACCGCTTTGGTCGACCAGATAGGTGTTGGTCAGATTGTCCTGACCGAACACGGTGACGCGCAACTGGTCGCCGCTGTCGAGCCGATAGGACTCAGTCAGCGCCTCGTGAAACGCGGTCGCCGGTTTGCGGTATCCGGAGCAACCCGCAACCGAAAGCGCTAGCAGCGCAGCAACGATCATCCTGACCATGGGAAACACACACTCTCTACATGAACTGGCGGCAGTTTGAACCGATTTTGATTAAGGAAGCGTAAAGTATTAATTTTTACGAAAAGTTGATGAAGGTAAATATTCGTTAATGTAAGTAAATGAAAATTATCTATATATATTTTCGATATTAACTCAATGCTTACCATAAGACGCCAAGCTGTCGCCGTGTTTTGGAGTATGAGTTATGAACATGGCGCTTGGAACAGACGGGTCGGAAGCGGAGATCAATTTTGGTCGATTGGTCCGCGCGATTTTCGGCGCGTGGAAATGGATCACATTCGTCGTTTTGCTCGCGGGATTGACCACGTTTGTTGCGGTCAATCTTGTTGCTCCGAAATACCGCGCCGAAACCAAGATCCTCATCGAGAGCAACGAAACCATTTTCACGGGCAAGGACCGGGGGCAGGAAGAAGATCGCGCGCTCCTCGACCAGCAGGGCGTCATCTCCCAGGCGCAATTGCTTGAATCGGTCGATCTTGCCCGCGCTGTCATTGCGGAGTTCGGCCTGACCACCCGCGAGGAATTCAATCCGATCGTCGGGTCCTTCTTTTCCGGCCTCCTGGTGGATTTCGGCATTGCACCTTCGCTGAGCGATGCGGAGCGCAAGCGCAAGGACGAGGAAGCCGTGCTTGAGCGGTACTTCGACCGTCTTCAGGTTTTTCCGGTCGAGGATTCCCGTGTCCTGGTCGTGCGTTTCTGGTCCGAGGACGCGAAGCTTGCCGCCCAGATCGCCAATGGCATCGTCAAGGAATATTTCCGGCGTCAGGCCTCGGCCAAGCGCTCGACAACAACAAACGCCATCTCCCTGCTTGAACCGCAGATCAAGACCCTGCAGGATCAGGCCCGTGCGGCGCAACAGCGGGCGCGCGAATTTCGCTCCGGTGCCGATTTGCTGCTGGGCGCCAACAATCAGACACTCGGGCAGCAGCAATTGGCGGAACTGAGTTCCCAATTGTCGGCCGCCCGTGCCCGCAAGTCGGATGCCGAGGCCAAGGCCAGTCTGATCCGGGAACTGCTTCGCTCCGGCAGCGCGCTGGAAACCGCGTCGGATGTGCTCAGCAGTCAGTTCATTCAGCGGCTACGCGAACGCCAGGTCGCCCTGAAGGCGCGGATTGCCGAGCTGTCGACGACCCTGTTATCGAACCATCCCCAGATCAAGGGGCTGCGTTCGCAACTGTCCGACCTTGAAAACCAGATCGCAGCCGAAGCGCGAAAAATCGTACGCGGATTCGAAAGTGAAGCCCGGTTGGCCGACGCCCAGATGGCCTCGCTCGAGGACAGTCTCAACGAATTGAAAGCGCAGGCGGCTCGCGCCAACGAGCAGGAAGTCCGGCTTGCCGAACTGGAGCGGGACGCGACGGTCAAGACGGCACGTCTGGAAACCCTGATGGGCCAGTTCCGCGAAGTCGACACCCGTCGGTCCGCCGATCTGCTGCCGGTGGATGCCTCGCAGATTTCCAGTGCGTCGGCGCCTCTGAAACCGTTTTCTCCGAACAAGACCGCCATCACCGTCGGTGTGACGCTTGCGACTTTGCTTCTGTGCCTCGGTTATGTGGTCATGCGCGAGTTCTTGTCCGGCAACGTGTTTCTGCGCGACGATGAACACGACTATGCGCCCGATGTGCCGAGCGAAGCGGACATGGATCATGTCTACGGGCCGTCGGACGAGGACTATTACGATGACGATCTCGAGGACGAGGTGCACGAGCCGCAATCCGGGCGCCGCGCCTTCGCAGGTACGCCGCCGCCGCTTGAGCGTTACCGTAACGACAACATCGCACCGCTTGCGAAAACCGGAAGGAGGGGCGCACAGGGCCCAAGGCTCAACAAAGCCGTCGCACATTTGGTGCGGCCCTTCGACGAGAGCTATGACTGGCTCGAATTGCACGGTCTTGCCTGCACCATCGTGGCCTCGCGCGAGGATGAGGATCTCGCCGTTGATACTGCCCTGGAACTGGCCCGCGAAACGACCGACAACGGCCAGTCCTGCATTCTGATTGCCCTGCGCGGGGATGTCGATGCGATCGAGTCCGCTGATCCTTCACATGCCGTCATGGGATTTGCGGAACTGGTCGAGGGCGAAGCCTCCTTCGCTGAAGTCATCTATCAGGATGTCGCAAGCCGGGCTCACATTATTCCCGCCGGTCGCTGGGACGCCGCCATTGACGATATTGATGTGGAACAGTTCGGCTTCCTTCTGGGTGCGCTGACGCAGACCTACGATCGAGTGCTTGTCTCTCTGGGGCCGCTGGGTTCCGACCTGGGAACCGTGGATCTGTTGAAATCAGCCGATTCCATCCTGTTGGGCGTTGAATGGGGTCAGGATGAAAAATGGGGGCTTGCGGCATTCGAGACCTTGACCGCCCATGGATTCGGTCAGGTTTTCGTAACCATGGCTCCGGTTTTCGATTCCGCCTCGCCGGTGGGGGATGTGGCATAATAACCGCGTTAAAGAGATGGAAAGGCACGCGCAAATAGATTGGGTGCAAGCCTGCCGTCTCAGAACTTCGATGTGTTCGAAGGGCAACTGAAACGGTTCGAATTTCGAATTGCGTGCACACCAGAAGGTAAAGTGTCCAAGATTAGATCCTGATGACCGCACTTCCGATCATACCGCTCTACAACGCTGCCGCGGCCGTGATTAGCAAATCCGGACTGGCGCAAATATGCGCTCCGTTCACCGGCGGCGTCGGAACGATATTCACCCTGCATCGCGTTCAGCCTGCGGCCCCGGAGCGCGCGTTTCAGCCCAACCATCACCTGTCAGTGACCCCGGAATTCCTTGATCGCGCCCTGTCGCGCGTAAAAAAGGCCGGATTCGACGTCGTCTCGCTTTCCGAAACCATCAAGCGGCTCAAGTCGGGACGGCGTGATCGACCGTTTTGCACCTTTACTTTCGATGACGGCTATCAGGACAATATTGACCTTGCCCTGCCGGTCTTTCAAAAGCACGGCGCGCCGATGACGGTGTTTGTATGCACGGACGTGATCGACGGCAAAGCCGTTTTGTGGTGGGAAATCCTGGAGGCTGTTCTTGCGGCAAACGAGTCTGTGGATTTTGAAACGGCGGATGGATTTTTGCATTTCGATACGGCGACTGCGGCCGGAAAGTCGCAGGCGGCAAAATCGATTGAAGGCCACTTTCGCTCGGTCCCGCGCGAGGAGGATGCACGTGAGCAGATGCTGCAGTTCGCCAGAACCTATAAAGTCGATGCGCAGGAAATCTGCCGGTCCATGGGTGCACGCTGGCAGACACTGAAAAAAGCGGTGAAGGATCCGCTGTTCCATGTCGGCGCGCACACGATCACTCATCCGATCCTCAGTCGCCTGCCGGCGGAACAGGCCCGCAGCGAGATGGTCGAAAGCCGATCGAGGATCCAGTCTGAGCTCGACGTCTATGTCGAGCATTTTGCATATCCGTATGGCGGCGACACGGTATGCGGCAAACGCGAGTTCGACATGGTTGCGGAACTCGGCTTCAAATCCGGCGTGACGACAATGCCCGGCGTTCTGGTGGGGGATCACGGCCATGCACCGTGGGCGCTGCCGCGCGCGTCCCTGAACGGCCATTACCAGAACGACGCGATGATCGATTCGCTGATCAGCGGTGTTGCCTTTTTTATCGCCAACGGGTTCCGGCGGTCCCGGGCGCTTATCTGAGACCCGTTTCTGTGAAATGGACAGCCATCTGTTGCGGTCGCGCAGGGTGCGTTCAGGCGTCCTGGCCCCGCGGTTTTGACATCCATTTGATCAGCAGTCCGGCCGGTACGATCCATAACAGGCCGGCGGCCACGTAGAACAGGGCCTGGCCGTAGCCTGGCAGATCCGGCAGAATCCGGGTCGCCACCACCATCGCCATCAGCGCGTAAAGGCATATGAATGGCACGAGAATGAGTGTGCCGACGAGCTTTTTCAGGCGCGGTGTCATGATCGATCATCCTGCCACATGCGGCGTTGCGTCTCCCGGCGGGTTGTTGAGAAATGCCCGGCTGGCATTTATCACCGTGAGATAAATCTGAAAGCCGGCTTTTGCTTGATCCCGGGCAAATACGCATAGGTCATAATGCGCTTAGGGTGAAGCGGGAAACAACAATTGACTGCCCATGGGACACTTTGAACCGGCATCGTTCCGGGTGGCCGCTAGCCGGGCTTGCTGCGAGGAGCAGGGTGCATGACGACGATGGACATCAACGCATCACAAAATGTCGATGAGCAGCCCGCGTCCGGCGCCGGCAGAGCGATTCGGATCTGGCTTCTTGTCGTCGGTCTGATGATCGTTGTGATGATTCTGGTTGGCGGTGCCACCCGACTGACTGATTCCGGCCTGTCGATCACTGAATGGAAACCCATCCACGGCGTGATTCCGCCCCTGAACCAGGACGAGTGGCTGGAGGAATTCGAAAAGTACAAACAGATCCCCGAATACCAACAAATCAACAAGGGCATGAGCCTGGACGCGTTCAAGACGATCTATTGGTGGGAATGGGGGCATCGCCTGCTTGGGCGCGCCATCGGTCTGGTCTTCGCCGTGCCGCTCGCCGTTTTCTGGTGGCGGGGGATGATCCCGGGTTGGTTGAAGCCGCGGCTTCTGCTGCTGCTGGCACTGGGAGGGATGCAGGGCGTGATCGGCTGGTGGATGGTGACCTCGGGCCTGGTGGAACGAACCGACGTCAGCCAATACCGGCTTGCAATCCACCTGACCCTGGCAATCCTCATCCTTGCCTATGCGACCTGGTTGTACGCCCGTCTGACACCGGATTGGGGCAGGGAGGGACCTGATACGGATTCCGGGCTGGCCGGCCTGATCCTCGCCGTGACCCTTGTCCAGGTGTTTTTAGGCGGTCTTGTCGCCGGGCTGGATGCCGGATTGACGTTCAACACTTGGCCGCTGATGGATGGCGCCTTCATTCCAGACGGCTTGTGGATCATGGCGCCGGCCTGGATCAACCACTTTGAAAACGTTCTGACCGTCCAGTTTCAACACCGCATGACCGCCTATCTGTTGCTTGCTCTTGTGCTCTGGGCCACGGTTCGCGCGATTGCGATCACGTCCGACAGAGCCCTTCGCACCGGCTGGGTCGTTCTTCTGCTCTTGACCGGTTTGCAGGCCGTTACCGGAATCGTAACGCTCCTCGGTCAGGTTCCGTTCGACTGGGCTTTGGTGCATCAGGGGCTTGGCTCCCTGGTCGTCGTCTCCGCTGTAATCACGTTGAAGATCGCGACGCACACTCGACAAGCCGCCTGAACCGGATCATAAACGGATCGCCTTCATCCCGAAGGCGATTTCCCGATCGATTTTCCGGATCATTCGTTCATGCGAACAGACAAGGCGATCTGGTTCCTGGCAGCCGCGCAAACGATCATCTGGGCCGGTCTTTATTACAGTTTCCCGGCCCTCCTGATCAAATGGGAAGCCGGCCTCGGATGGTCGAAAACCGACCTGACCTTCTGTTTTACCTCGGCTGTGGCGGCTTCCGCGCTGTCTTCCCCGGTGGCAGGACGCCTGATTGACGCAGGATATGGCCCGGTGCTTCTGGCGGGTAGTGCCTTTATCGGCGGATTGCTGATCGGTTCGCTTTCTTTCGTCGATATGTTTGCCCTGTTCTGGCTGGTCTGGGTGTTGATCGGTGTGATGATGTCGGCGTGTCTTTACGAACCCTGTTTCGCGCTGGTCACACGGGCGCGCGGCGTGGATGCCAAACGTTCGATCACCCTGATCACACTTGTCGCCGGATTTGCCAGCACCGTTTCATTCCCCATGGCCCACTCGATTAGCGTGGCCTCTGACTGGCGGGCGGCCGCTGTCAGCTTTGCCGCAATCGTCTGTTTTATCGGTGCCCCGCTTGCCTGGTTCGGAGCAAGGCTGCTTGAACAGGAAAAACGGACGGCCCCCGTCGTGCCGCAAGACGGGCCGGGTTCGAGCGTGCACGGATTTCTCCGCCACCCCGCTTTCTGGCTGCTTGCCACCGGTTTTGCGCTGATGGCGCTCAATCATGGCATCGTCCTGAACCATCTGCTGCCGCTTTTGGATGAACGTCGTTTCGATCCGACAACGGCCGTGTTTGCGGCCTCGATGATCGGACCGATGCAGGTTACCGGCCGACTGGCAATGATGGCCGTCGAGAAACACGTGAGCATGCATGCCATCACCATTGCCAGCTTCGTCGCCGTGTCCTCCGCCACCTTGTTCCTGATGGGGGCGGGGTTCGTTCCGGCGCTTCTGGTCGGTTATGTGGTTCTACAGGGCAGCGGCTATGGCGTGACCAGTATCATGAAGCCCGTGGTGACCCGTGAAATCCTCGGCGAACGCAATTTCGGCGCGATCACCGGGGCGATGGCGGTACCGTATCTGGCCGCGTTTGCCTTTGCGCCGACCGCCGGATCGCTGCTTTGGGAAACGGGCGGCTACGACCTGGCGCTCTGGACCGCATTTCTGTCCACGGCACTCGGTTTGGTATTCTATCTGGTCGCGGCGCGCTGGCGGACCCTGTAGTTCGTGGCAATCACGAAAAAAGCCGCGCATGAGGCGCGGCTTTCCCAGACTTGTGATTGTCGCGACAGAGACGGTCAGGCGATTTCCGCCAGGGCCTGGTCCAGGTCGGCAATAATGTCGGCGGCGTCTTCTATGCCAACTGAAATCCGGACCACGTCCGCACCGGCGCCGGCCGCCGATTTCTGGGCATCCGACAATTGTTTGTGGGTTGTGGATGCCGGATGGATGATCAGGCTCTTGGTGTCGCCGATATTGGCGAGATGCGAGAACAGCTTGACGTTCGACACCAGGCCGATCCCGGCCTCATAGCCGCCTTTTAGACCGAACGTGAACACGGCACCGGCGCCCTTTGGCATGTATTTCTGTGCCATATTGTAGTGCCTGTCCCCGGCCAGACCGGCATAGGACACCCAGCCGACTTTGGGGTGCGAGGCCAGATATTCCGCAACCTTGACCGCATTGTCGCAATGTCGCTGCATGCGCAGCGAAAGGGTTTCCGCGCCGGTAGCGATGAGGAAAGCATTGAACGGCGAGATGGCCGGGCCGAGATCGCGCAGGCCAAGCACCCGGCAGGCGATGGCAAAGGCGAAATTGCCGAAGGTTTCATGCAGCACGATGCCGGAATATTCCGGCCGCGGCTCTGAAAGCATCGGATACCGGCCCTCGCGCGACCAGTTGAACGTGCCGCCGTCGACGATGATGCCGCCCATGGAATTGCCGTGGCCGCCAATGAATTTGGTCAGCGAATGCACGACAATGTCGGCGCCGTGATCGAACGGTTTGCACAGATATGGCGTCGCCATCGTATTGTCGACGATCAGCGGTACGCCGGCCCGGCGCGCGACATTGCCGACGGCCTCGATGTCGACGACAACGCCGCCAGGGTTGGCCAGGCTTTCAATGAAGATTGCCTTGGTATTCGGCGTCACCGCCTTTTCGAAGCTCGATATGTCGTCCGGATCGGCCCAGACGACGTTCCAGCCGAAGTTCTTGAACGAGTGGTTGAACTGGTTGATCGAACCGCCATAGAGCTTTTTCGAGGCGATCACCTCGTCGCCCGGCTGCATCAGCGTGTGCATGATCAGCAATTGCGCGGCATGGCCCGAAGCGACGGCAAGCGCCGCGGTGCCACCCTCCAGCGCCGCGATACGTTCTTCGAGAACGGCCGTCGTCGGGTTGGTGATGCGAGTATAGATATTACCGAAGGCCTGCAGTCCGAACAGGGACGCGGCATGGTCGACATCGTCGAAGACGAAGGATGATGTCTGATAGATCGGCGTCGCGCGGGCGCCGGTCGCTGGATCCGGCTGGGCGCCGGCGTGTATCGCCAATGTATCGAAACCGGGCTCTCTGCCGTCGGACATGGGCCTCTCCTTACTGTTGAACAACCCGTCTGTGGTCCAGGCCGGTTCTCGGGCGCTGCAGGCGCAGACCGAAACGCCCTGGCGGGTCTGTTGGTTCATACGCAAAGCCGTGGGGACCTCAGGTGCGCCCCGTCGTTTTACGCAGGATTTGTTTTGGACGAGTATGTCCTTGACGTCAAACGGATGTTTGGAAAGCAGGCGCTCAACCGCGCAGGCCATAGTGCTGAAACCCTCTTTGCAGGGCAGGGCGCTTGGCCGAGATGGTTCTGGTGTTGACGCCGGCCCAGTTGATTTCGCCGGACAGACGGCCGAATTCGATCTTCGGACACCTGTTCATCACCACTTTCAGCCCGGCGGCCTCGGCTCTGGCTGCCGCGGCATCGTTGCGGACGGTCAATTGCATCCAGATAATTTTCGCGCCGATTGCGATGGCGTCATCGGTGATCGGGCCGGCCATGTCGGAATTGCGGAAAATATCGACCATGTCGACCGGGTGCGGAATGTCAGCGAGGCTGCCATAGACGGTCTGGCCGAGAATCTGCTTGCCGGCCTGGCCCGGATTGATCGGCACCACTTGATATCCCTTGGCGAGCATATATTTCAGAACAAAGAAGCTGGGCCGGATTCGGTTGGCGCTGGCTCCAACCATTGCGATCGTCTTTACCGAGCGAAGAATCGACAGAATGTAGGCTTCAGAATAGGAATCATGATTGACGATATCAGGTGTCGACAAGTGATCGTCTCCGTCTCGTTGGCCGCAAGGGGCATTGATGCATTCGCAAGCACGCATGCGGGGCCTTCTGTCGCGCAATGAGGCCAAAAACCCGGCGCGGGGCCGCCTATGCCTACTCCCAAGCCGCCGGTTCGCCAAGCCGGCATTCGGCCGCAGTGGCGTCGGGAGCAAAAAAAATGCCGGAACCGGTTACGATGCATTGACCTTTGTGAATTATATGATACGCGTTTCGCCACTTTCGCAGGCGCCGGCCGATCCGTCGGCCAATCGGGCGCAAATCGGAAGTGTTCATGGGATCCTGTAGCTCAGCCGGTAGAGCAACTGACTTTTAATCAGTAGGTCCTCGGTTCGAACCCGAGCGGGATCACCATAATTTTCAAGAGGTTAGCGGGCGGTCTCTGGAATTTTTCGAAATCCGTCGGTCTGACTTTTAGAAAAACAATGTCAGTTTGTTCTCAATGGCGGGGCGAGTTTGTTTTGCGGCTTCGGTTTTCCAGCCGACCATCTCCACAACCTCTTCGTCTGTAAAGCCCGCACGATGAAAGTGCGTGACTGCCGTTCCCTGATGAACGTGCAAGTGTTCTTGACACCGGCTTTTTTCTTTGCGCGATCAAACACGTCGACGGGCCGTGCCTGTCGTCCAGGGGCACGTTTGAATGCCGATTGACACGCGAAGCGTCGCTATTGTACACGGAGCGTCATCATTGGGGGCTGGCTTCGCCATGGTCAAGAGACTAACCATTGCCAGTTTGGACCTGGCCGCAACGGCAGACGAACAGCCCCCCTCATCGCGTACCGCGATGGACCGGAAGACAATATCGCGTTTCATCAGCAAGTTTTTTCGGCGATGTGCCACAAGCAAATCTCCAGGCGTTCAAGCCAACAAATACGCCACTGCGAGCGCGCAGGATTGGGCGAATCCCTCCATTTGGCTTTCTCCGGTTTCAGGTCGCTTGAGTCGCCTGCCATCCGCCGGACATCCTTGAAATGATGCGCGTACCATCTGTCGTTATGGCGGCGGTATCGACGGTCAATGACTTCCTCGCAGGGTGCCGACGGACACTGGAGCGATCGATAGTCAGAGATGCGCCGTCTATTCCATTGCTTCCGGCGATGGCCTATTTCCTTTTATTTTCGGCTATCGCTCTTGGGCTGATGCTCGCCCACAATGAATTCTTCCAATCGCCGATGGGTGATCAGCTCTACTGGCAAGCGATCAGCGCATATCACCGCCAATTCGCAGACTGGTACAGCGTCGTCAATGCCGATCCGCTTCAGGGCATGTTCGATGTCCTTCCCCAAGGGTATCGCAGCGGACCGCTGTTTCATCTCCTGTACGGGCTTCCGATCGACCCGCACCTGATCTACGCCCTCGTCCATGCGATTTTCGCCATTTACACGACGTTTGCCGTTTGGCTGCTTGCGCGTGCGGCGGGTGCGGCTCACAGCGTCGCGCTGCTGGCTGGCATAGCCTTTTCCGTTGCAACCGTGCCGATTCTCGGGAGCTATTGGGGCGTGGTGACCCACATTTTCGCGGTCACGATCAACTACGCATACATCCAGTCTGCTGTCCTCGTCGCAATCGCACTGTTCTGGATGGTCGACGACAAGCTCGGCATCAGGTTTTTTGCGAGCGTGGCGGCCGCGCTGATCATACTTGTCGACGCAAGCAATGCCATGGCCCTGCACATGACACTTTATGTGCCGGCCGTGCTGGTGTTCGGCATAGCGGGCCTGTTTGCCTCACGGAACCGGGCGGAGTTCTCCCTGAAACTCTTATGGGCGTTTGCGGTCGCTTCCACCCTGTTGGCGCTTGGTTTCGCGCACTACGTCCTCGCGACCGGCAGCGACCTTGCCTATACGTTCTTCTTCAAGGAGATGAACGATTTCTCTCAATATGGCGGGCCCCGGATCGAGGATCTCTTCAACGATTTCCTCTATGTGGTGTCCTGGCGAGGCAATCCAAATGGATTGACGGCGGCGGCGGTGGCCACGCTCGGACTCGCATCCGCGCTGTATTACTCCGTTTTTGGGGTGTCGCGCCGGTTTCGAATCTTCTGCCGCTCCCTCCTGGCGCTTGTCGTTGTTATGACCGTGGTCGTCATCGTCCTGCATTATCCAATGGCATTCCTGGGGAGGATGTACAGAGGACCCAATGCCTACCATATGACCTATGTGTTCTGGCCGCTCTATGTGATCGTCCTGGCCCGCGCCCTGCACGACCTGACAATCGGTCTGATCAGGTTGCTGTGGTCAACGCGCTCCTATAGACGCGAACAGCTGGCGATCCACGTGCTGTTGTTGGGCGCACTGGCTGTGCCGCTTTATCAGTTTCTGCCGCTTGCCCAGCATCGGCAATGGACCGTACCTATTCGCGATCTCGATCTCACTATCCGTCACAACGCCATTACTTCTTATATGGACGACAAGATCGGTCTTGAGCCAGGCGCCGTTTTTGGTGGCAGTTTTAACAATTTCGTTGGCTTCAGCAACAAAGGTAAGGAGCATCACAACCTTGCTCATCACATCTCCACTGTGGGCTCGGCCCTGGGGGCAAGGACGGGCAACGATCTTACAAAACACGCCTTGTGGGTCCTCGGGATTCCGACACTCCAGCAGGAAAGTGTGACCATCACGGCGCAACTGTATTTGATGGTGCGTGAATTGCTGACGCGTCCCGAAGACCGCCAGGTCCGTTCGTTCCTCATTCCAACGCGCCCGGCGCAAAACATCCTCGAATTGTGGGGCGTGCGCTTCGTTCTGATCGATCGCGAACTGCGGTTTGGTCGGCTCGTCATGACGGAGGCCGCCGATCGCAACACAAACGGCCGCATACAGCCCGAACCGAAACAATTCGGTCTTCCGCTCCGCCTGTACGAGTTGCAAAGGGCCAATCGGGGCAATTATTCGCCGACGTCGCTGGTTCGCGTCGATACCGCTGACGAGGTGGTCGCGCTCATGCGCGATCCGGATTTCGACGGCAGGAAGCGAGCCATCGTCACGGAACCCCTTGCGGGCGATTTCGTGCCGGCTCGCGATGCGCGCATGATCGTGCGCAAGGGCGGCTTCGATCTCCAGGCCAGCAGCGAGGGCGACTCACTGTTGGTGCTTCCCGTACAGTTCAGCCATTGCTGGACGATTTCCGGAAAAGGTGAGGCATCGCTGTTTCGTGCGAATCTCATGCAACTCGGGGTGCGATTTCAAGGGGATCTCGATTTGCAGGTACGGCAGCTATACGGGCCCTACTGGCATTCGGCGTGCCGCCTGGAGAATGCGGAAGACCTGGAGCGGCTGAAAATTCGTCGAGTCGGGAGCGAGATCTTCCTCGAAGACACTCCGGACAACCTCATTCCGGGACCCGATAATTTGCATGAGACGCTCGGCAATTCCCAAATTGCCGGCCTGACGGCGGATGGCGACGACGGTTCACAGGTCTATGCCCTCGTTCCGAAAGGTGGAGCCGGAGAACACTATGTGGCCCAGAGCGTTACTCTCGATCCTGGGTCCTATCGGCTGGAAATGCTCGTCAAACCGGAGACAACCGGCACCATGCGCCTTCAACTTATCGGCTCTGACGGACGGGGTTCGATCGGCGATTTCTATCTGCGGGCCGGCGAGACGATGCGAACGGACGTCGGCGGCGCAAGCGGCCTTGCGGATATCGAGCTCCTCGCCGATGGCTGGGTGCGCATCAGCCTTGCGACCACGAGCAGCGCTTCAACGCTGACCTGGTATCTGCAGATCGCCGACCAATGGGGCCGATTGTCCTATGGTGCCGGCGGTCAACGGCTGCGCATCAAGGATGTGCGGCTTACGAGAGGTCGGTTCAGTCGAGCGGCCTCAGCCGAGTGAACCTGAACGGCCCTAATGTAAAAACGCAGCTGCCGACCAGTTCCTTATGTCAGCCCAATCCTGGATTGGGTTCGCCCGAACCGGGGTAGGTGAGGCGGGATGGGGAGCCAAATGCGATTGGCGCCGTCAAAGTGGTGAAGCGTAGGTCTTTTGCCAACGCAATTCTGCTGAGTGGAAACGGTGGCGACCCGCTCATCGAAGCAAGTATGCAACAGGCCGCCACCGCCTGCGATTCGATTCCGGCGTCTCAACAACGACGCGGAGCAAGCGGCTGAGGTTTTGCGCCTTCTGGCCCGATATAGTCGCCATGCTGGCAGCGTCGACAGGGACGAAGGGGCCGCCGATGCCCGACACCGGTTCGGAAATATTTGTATCAATTTGTCGCCATATGAAAGTATTGAATTTTAAGTTGTTTTGATAGGGTCCCGAAAAAGGAAGTAATTTATTCCGATTTGGGGAAATGTCGAAATGTCTACAGTGCCGTGAAAGTGCATGGCATGGTCAGAATTTGCGGCTCGTGAATCTTGGTAAAGCTTCTGAATTCATTGACCTTATTTTCCGGTTTGCGGACGGGGCGTTCCTTGAGCGCCGCGCAATTCCTGGTCACGCGCCCGCCTGTTCGCTGCAGATTCCAGAACGCTGGGATTGGTGGTTACCGCCGTTGACACGGCGTCGCGCAACGATATGGCCGACGCCGGCGCTGCCACGGTCGCCAGCGTTGCGACGCAATAACGAATAAATATCATGACGGACCCAGCCTCCGCCTTGCAATTTACGGTGTGTTAATTTTTTTGTGAGCCAAAGTCTATTGGATTCTGTTCTTTATGTCATTGTGAATTATGTCAAGGTCCAGTTTCTTGCGAGATTGTGTGAAATATTTGCACAACCAGCGGCGGCATTGCTCATGGAGTAAAATCTTTCTGTCGCAATTGCGTTCTATAACATATTGAAAGTATGAGAGTAATCATTGATTCGGGATTGGTTCTCGGGCACTCTCGGCTTCCAAGCTGTAACCCATAAGATTGCCGGATTTTTGTCGTTCAGCGCGACAGGGATGTCGATATCGGGCGAAAAAATCGCGAGTATTGTTATGATTATATAATAGAAGAAAAAATATAACTCCCGTATTGCGGTAGAAATTAAGATCAAAGGTTGCTTGAATGAAGGCGGTAGGTTCGTTCGATCATGCAAATCTGCTCAAACTCAGAGCGATGGTCGGCTCTTCCCCTGGGTCCAAAAAAGTCGAGTTAACGCTTGTTTACCTTGTCTGGTCTGGGTAAATTCGCATATTCTCGCCGATTTTACGGCTGTTCGGGACCTGCGGCAGTCAGGCTTTGGGCGCATCGCATGCTCATGTTTTTGACTCTCGAAGATGGGGATTTACTCCAGTGGCGAATATACGCATGCGAAGAAATTACCTAAGATTGATGGCGGAATTTTATCGGGTTATGCTCCTTTTACTGGTGTGAATTTCAGGCGGCCCCATTCTGCGTTTTCAAACATCGTGTGATTCAGATGTGGAGCATTGCCTGTTCGGACGGACTGGTCGGAACAAATGAGAAAACGGATCCTGTTTTTCACTGTTTCCATGAAACTCCGAAAAAATCCCGGCAAGGTTTCAAATCTCAAAAACTGAATTTGAATGCGCGTCCACACGTGATGTTAACGCCACAATATCGCCTATGCGACAGGGCTTGTCCCGGATCGGGAAGATATGGCTCTTTCGACGGAAATGGCCGTTTGGCGTGCCACGCCGCCAGTGCCCGGGTCAGAGGCGATACACGTCGAGCTGTTGCTGCTTGCCCTTAACGGCGTGGCGGCCCTCGTGTGTTGCGTTGCGTTCAAATTCAGTGCCGCGGATGGTTTCGGCGCTGGCCAGCACGATGACATCTGCTTTCGGATCGACCTCCTTGCCAAGTCCCTCCAGCCGCTGGGCAGCGTTCACGACATCGCCGACGACAGTGTAATTGATCCGCTGCGGCGCGCCGATATCGCCGACAATCAGGGGACCGCGATGAATGCCGATACGCATGCGGACGGCGGGGTTCCCTTCCGCGACACGTGCTTCATTGTCCCGGAAAATTGCCGCGCGAATTGCCAGCGCCGCCCGGCAGGCCCGCGCCGGCGCGTCGTCAACGTGATCCGGCGCGCCCCAGAACGCCATGACCGCATCGCCGATATATTTGTCGATCGTGCCGCCTTCCGACTCAATACAGTCTGCGACGAGTGTCAGGTGCCGGTTGATAAAGTCCGCGACCTCGCCCGCCGACATTCCCTCGCAGGTGGCGGTGAAGCCTGCAATATCGGTGAACATAACGGTCAGGTCACGCTCTTCCGATCCCGCGCCGACGCGATGTTCCTGGATGAGACGGCGGACAAGGCCGCGCGGCACATAGCGGCCAAAACTCTTTACGCCTTCAAGCATGACGTTGAAGCTGTTGGCCAGGTCATCGACCTCGCGCAGGAAGCTCCCCGAAACCGGGTCGATCCTGTCAAAATCGAGTGTCGCGATCTTGGCGGCCTCACGCGAAGACCGCCGGATCGGGCGCGAGATGACCCGGCTGAGCAGGACTGCCAGACCGGTTGAGAGCAGGAGCAGCAGAAAACCGGCCAGCAATGAGCGTTGCAGCAGACGCAAAGGTTCGTCGACCGCGCGCATTGAACTATAAGCCCCGATAACGGGAGAGGGGGTGCCGTACCCGGACAAAGTCTTTGTGATGACCAGAAAGTCCTCGCCCTCGGATGCGAGTTGGCTCAGCCTGCTGTCTTCGGGTGCGACCAGTCCGGCCCGGGAAAACGGGACCGCGTCCGCAAGGGTCGACAGGATCGGGTTCGGGGATTCCGACACCGGCAACAAGGGCTGTGTGGGGCTGAGGTTTTGCCCGCCTCCGTTCCGACCGGGTTCCGCCAGCACATGATCGCGTCCATGCAGCATGAAAATGGTCGAATAGGGCGGTTCGCTGAACTCGCTTGCCAGCGCTGACAGGGCCGTTGTTCCGATGCCGATCGCGATGAAGCCGCGGTAGTCATCACCCTGCCAAAGCGGCACACGGTAGTTGAGAACGGATTGTTGCAAAGTCTCCACATAGGCCGGAGCGCCCCAGTATGGGAATTTGTGGGATTTTGTCTCCGCGGCGATTGCCATTGTTGTCGCATCGGTTGTGAAGTCGACCCATTGCGGCTGCGGTACGGCCCCCGACTGCGTTCGCGCCGCCCAAACGGCCTTGTTGTCGGCCGTCGCGACAATGATGCCATTGATCTGCGGCGCCGATGCGAGAGTACCTGCCACGAATTCGGGAAATCCGTTGGCGTTGGCGATCTCAAATCGGCCCTCCTGCAAGGCTTTGCCAACGTAGTCGGCCTGTGCGACGGCTGCGTCGAGATGGCGTGACAGGGCGAGTTCCAGGATCTGCAGGTTGCGGGCGACAAGCCGGCTGCCGAGATTGCCGACGAGCTGGGTGCTTGAGTAGAACTGCAGGGCGAGGATGGATCCGACCGAAATCAGCGCCAGGGAACCGATTGCCGCGACAAGCGTCGGCGCAATTGCCAACCGGCCAGAGGAGTCAGGCAGTTTCGTCATGGAGGTGCGCACATTGTTGGAACCGACCCTCACAACGAGGGTCACCAGCACATGGTATTGGCAAAACATGAGGGGCTACAAGCCGGAAGGACAAACCGGCTGAGACGCCAATCGTCCCGATTATGACGACGGGGCACAACGGCGATGTTGCGCGTAGCTCGGATGCTATTCGACAGCAGTCAGATCAATTGCCCGCCACGTGTCGGGAATCTCCAGCGTCAGATCGTTTTCCGTAACGCTGTTCAGGTTCCAGTTCAAAAACGTTGCCATGAATTCCGGATCGCCGGGTTCGCGAAAATATGTAGCGATGAATCGGGCGGGCAGCGGCCTGTCGCCGCCGATCCAAAGCTGCCAGTTCGCGGTCGGTCCCGTAAACACGACCTGATCGTAGGATCGCTCGAAAAGCCGGCGCGACCCGACATATTCGGAATATTCGATATACTCTTTCTGGGCCGCGTAGAAGTCGGCATAAAGGAAATCGGCAATCGGCAGCGAAATGTCGAATTCATCATGCAGGTAATCGAGCATTTCGTCGATGGTGCCGCTGACCGGAATTGTGGTGTAGGTCTTGTCCGCCGGCAGTGCGATGATCAGTTTTTTTCCGTCGAAATTGCCGACCCGAACAAGGCCGTCATCGTATTCGGCCCTGAAGGACAGTTTGTCGGGATGTTGCAGATGGATCTTGTGGCTGACAAAGCGCTTGACGGCCGGACCGTCTCCGCGCAGGGGCTCTTCGAAAAAGCTGTTGACGACGAAGCTCATATTCTTGGCTGACTTCAGATAGTCCGACATAGCCCGGAGCTTCTGCATGCCTTCGTCCTGGCTGGCGTCGAACGCAGCGTCCGACCGGACGTTTTCGGCTAGAGCGGGGACGGTCAACAATGTCGGCAGGGCAATGGCGGCACAAGCCAGAAAAGTCTTTAACGAAGAGGGCATGATTGGCTGTCCCGTTGAGGAGGAATGTGTGGAGTGCATCGGGTGAGGCTCAGTACCGGCGCCTGTGAACGCGGCGCGTGGTACGACGGGCGGCGCGCCTCGCCGTGCCGCGCACGCCCGCGGCTCCGTAATGGGGGCGTCCGACGAAGGCCGGTGCCAGGGGGCGAATGACGATGACGACCCCGGAGGAATTATAACAATTGTAGGGTGCCGTCAGTGCATAGGCATCGACGACGAATTTACGCCCGTATCGATCGTAACAGACCGCAGCATCCGCGGGTGGGGCGTCGATCAATGAAAGTCCGAGAAAAAATCCAGTGCTTGCAATTATAAGGAGCATTTTTTTCGTAATAGCTTCAATCATTTCATTATCCAGTCACTTTTCTCCGAATGCTCAGGCTACATTATTTTCGGCACAATTTCACGACATGATGTGACATGTCCCGTGTGGCGGAAAAATGTCTTTGGCACTGGCGTGAGGCGGACTGTCGACAAGGAGCGCCGAAGGGTGCGTTGGTTCGGCATGCACGAATGATGGGCAATCCTGATCAAGGTCACATTCTTATATCTCGATCAACTGATTGATTCGGCAATTTAGCCAGCTTGGCCAATTCCGAGACATCGGTTGAGTTACAATTTAGACGAAACGCTTGTTCTCTTTCACGTCATAGTGTTCAATGCCAGGTAACAAGGATAATTTAACAACATACCATAGGTAGTATTAACAGGTAGATGCAGCAATGAAAGGGGTGCCGATTTCCTTGCGCGCGGCGGCGAGCAAGTTTTCCGTTCTCGTTGGCCAGCTGCACATTTGAGTTCGAAATCAATGGGAAGACAGGAGGAGATACAATGCGATCGTTGACCAAGGGACCGAAAGGATTTCGAAAACGATTATCTGGCGCAGTGCTGGCTGCTGCTGTCTGGGTTATGGTGGCGCCGGTTGAGGCGCAAACGGAAAAACCCAACATATTGGTCATTTGGGGGGATGATATCGGTCAATCGAACATCTCGGCCTACACCTTCGGCCTGGTCGGTTACCGTACGCCGAATATCGACCGGATCGCGAAAGAAGGCATGATGTTTACCGACTATTACGGTGAACAGTCCTGTACGGCCGGACGCTCGTCGTATGTGATGGGACAGAGCGTGTTCCGAACCGGATTGTCGAAGGTCGGATTGCCTGGCGCGCCGCAGGGGATGCAGGTTGAAGATCCGACGATCGCGGGATTGTTGAAGGCCGAGGGTTACGTGACCGGACAGTTCGGCAAGAACCATCTTGGCGATCTTGACGAACACCTTCCGACCAATCACGGGTTTGATGAATTTTTTGGCAACCTCTACCATCTCAATGCCGAGGAAGAGCCGGAAAACGAGGATTATCCGAAAGATCCGGCATTCCGCGAACGTTTCGGTCCGCGAGGAGTCATAAAATCGTCCGCTGATGGCCAGATTGAAGACACCGGACCTCTGACGCGCAAGCGTATGGAGACCGTCGATGACGAATCCGTCGCGGTCGCGATTGATTTCATGCGTCGAGCCCATGATCAGGGCAAGCCGTTTTATGTCTGGTGGAACGGAACCCGCATGCATTTCCGCACCCACGTAAAGGATGAGTTGCGTGGAATCTCCGGACAGGATGAATATGCCGACGGCATGGTCGAACATGACATGCATGTCGGGCAGTTGCTCGCTGTTCTCGATGAACTGGGCATAGCCGACAACACAATTGTTCATTATTCGACCGACAACGGCCCCCATATGAATACGTGGCCGGACGCGGGCTGGAGTCCGTTCTTCGGCGAAAAGAATACCAACTGGGAAGGCGGCTGGCGCGTGCCCTCAATGGTGCGTTGGCCGGGTCGGATCGCGGCCGGCTCGGTTTCAAACGAAATCATGCATCACATGGACTGGCTGCCGACATTATTGGCCGCGGCAGGCAATCCCGATATCAAGCAACAGCTCCTCGACGGCGGTGTTCAGGCGATCGGCCGGGAGTACAAGGTGCACCTGGACGGTTACAACTTCCTGCCACATCTGACGGGCAAAGAAGAAAAGGGGCCGCGTCGCGAAGTGTTCTATTTCTCGGATACAGGTGACCTGACGGCTCTGCGCTATGACGACTGGAAGGCCATCTTCATGGAACAGAAGGAGTTCGATACGCTCCGCGCGTGGATCGAACCCTGGACGCCTTTGCGGACTCCGTTGCTGTTCAACCTGCGGCGGGATCCATACGAGCGGGCCTATCGGACATCGAACACGTTCTACGACTGGATGATCGATCGCGTGTTCTTTTTCGTCCCGGCGCAAGCCTATGTCGCGAGCTTCCTCGAAACCTTCAAGGAATATCCGCCGCGGCAAAAACCGGGATCGTTCTCCCTGGACAATGTGATGGAAGCGCTGTCCGACAATATCGGATCGAAATAACGTCCCTTGGAATACAGGCACCGGAGTTTCCGGTGCCTGTTGTTTTTGTGATCGTGATCCTCATGCGCATTACATTTCAGAACAAGATCGAGCTCGGTTTTTTCGCTCTGGCCGTTATCCTTTTTTGGTTGGCCGCCTCGAGCGCGACAAACGCCGCGCCTGCAAAATATCGATTGGTCTTGCAGATTACCGTGGATCAACTTCGTGGCGACCTGATCAATCGGCATGGCGGGACCCTGCGGGATGGCGGTTTCCGGTATCTGCTGCAGCACGGGCTGGTCTTTTCCAATGCCCACCATCGACATTCCAATACTGAGACAATTGTCGGCCACGCGACACTGGCGACCGGAACCGACCCCGCGATCCATGGAATGGTGGCGAACCTTTGGTTCGACCGCAAGACCAGACGTCCGCGTTACAACGTTCAGGACGAGCGTTATCCGCTCGTCGGTGAGGGGGGAGTGGACGCGTCCAGCGAGATTGACCCGACGCAACGCGCTGCGACGACACAGGGTCGCTCTCCGGCGGCAATTCTTACGTCGACCTTAAGCGACGAAATTGCCCTTGCGTTTGGTCCCGAAGCCAAGATTTTCGGGGTTTCGGTCAAGGATCGCGGAGCCATTTCAATGGCGGGACATGCGGGCAAGGCCTATTGGTTTTCCAAGAGTGCCGGGGCGTTTGTTTCCAGCACATATTATCTCGACGCCTATCCGGACTGGGTGACTGCTTGGAACGCGGGCGGACATGTCGGCCGATATGCCGGGAAAGACTGGACCTTGGTGGATCCGGTCGAGACCTATCGGTTTGCCGGGCGCGACGATCAGGAATGGGAAACCGACATCGGCGGGTTCGGCCGGACGTTTCCGCATTCCTATGGTGCGGGAGACGGCAAATATTACACGACATTTTTGACATTGAGTCCGGCCGGTGACGAGCTGACGCTCGATTTCGCCCTCGCTCTTGTTGAGGCCGAAGCAATCGGGGCCGACGACGTGACCGACTATCTGTCGATCAGCCTGTCTTCCACCGACTATGTCGGCCACATATTCGGGCCCTCCAGTCTTGAGTCCGAGGACAATATCAGGCGGTTGGATCGGACGCTCGAAACCCTGTTTGCACGGATCGATGCAATTGTCGGCCTCGACAAAACCTTGATAATCCTGTCTTCCGACCATGGCGCGCCGGAAGCACCGGGCTATCTGGCGACACTCGGGATTGAGGCGCAAACGTTTGATTTTGCCGAAATCGACAAGCAACCTGCTATCGAGTCCCTGCGGCGCGAGTTCGGGGTCGCCGAAGAATTGATCGAGTCGTTTTCGCAACCCTACGTCTATCTCGATCAGGGCATCATTGCCGAGCGGGGCCTTGACCGTGAGACGGTGGAAACCCGTGTTGCCGAGGAGTTGGCGAAAATGCCGGGAATTGCCTATGCGGTTTCCAGTTCCGCACTGCGGAACGGGCGTGTCGCCGCGATGGTGGTATCGGAGGCGGTTCTTGCCAACTACCATCCGCAACGCTCAGGCGACATTTATGTCGTGTTCGAGCCGCATTGGTTTGTTGCCGATTTCGACGGCTTGCACGTTGCTTCGGCACATGGTTCGCCGTGGGCGTATGACACTTTCGTGCCGATTATTTTCGCTGGTCCGGGAATCCGCTCCGGTCGGATTTACCGACGTGTCGAAACAGTCGACGTTGCGCCAACGATCGCGGCGCTGTTGCAGATAAAGCCGCCAACGGGCGCGGTTGGTGTGCCTCTGGTTGAAGCGTTCAGGTAGCGGCGTGACGAGATCAAAAGACCTGCGGAGGACCCTTGGTCATGACGTCTGAAGCACACGGCCAGATCAGCGACCTGCAGGCCCGCATGGCGCAATCCATTATCGGTCAGGAGACCGTGGTGGAACGCTTGCTGATCGGCTTGCTGGCGAATGGCAATCTCCTCATCGAGGGGCTGCCCGGCCTCGCCAAGACGCGGGCGGTAAAAGCGATGGCAACCAACCTGGAGGCCAGGTTCAGCCGGATACAATTCACGCCGGATCTGTTGCCGTCCGACGTTACGGGCACCGAAATCTATCATCAGGTGGACGGGGCCGGCGAATTCCGTTTCGATCCCGGGCCGATATTCGCCAATCTGGTGCTTGCCGACGAGATAAATCGGGCTCCCGCAAAGGTGCAGGCGGCGCTTCTGGAGGCTATGGAGGAACGCCAGGTCACCGTCGCAGGAAAGACCCACGCGATGGAACCCCTGTTCATGGTCATGGCGACCCAGAATCCAGTTGAGCAGGAAGGGACTTATCCGTTGCCGGAAGCCCAGATGGACCGGTTTCTGATGCACGTGACGATTACGTATCCGTCGGTCGAGGACGAGGTCAAGGTGATCCGACTGGTGCGCGGTGAGGAAAACCCGGGAGGGGTAAAGCAACAAAAGGCCGAAAAGCCCGCTGCAATTGCCCAGGCAGCGATATTCGCCGCACGGCAGGAAATTGGCGAGGTGCACGTCGCGGACGCGATGGAGCGTTACATGGCCGATCTGGTCTATGCGACACGAACACCAGGTAACTATTCCGACGAACTCGCCCGCTGGATTGAAATCGGCGCATCCCCGCGGGCTTCCCTTGCACTGGATAAGTGCGGCCGCGTGCATGCGTGGCTTCATGGCCGCGATTATGTCGATCCGCAGGACGTGCAGGCAATTGTTGCGGATGTGCTGAGGCACCGGCTGACACTGAGCTATGAAGCCCACGGAGAAGGAATCTCTCCCGACGGGGTAATCTCCAGGATCGTCGCCGAGGTGGCATTCGCCTGAAAGGAGGAGCCATGCGGGACAAAGCCGCCTTGATGCGCACCGGATTAACCGGGCACCGAAGCTCCGGCCGATCGGCTGATTTGAGGATTCATGTCGACGTCGCGCATTTGCGCAGTTTTGCAGGACGGGCAATGGGGACGCGCTTCCTGCCGCATCAGCCCGCACGGAGCGTTCTGAATGGCCGCCACGCGTCGCGACTGCGCGGGCGCGGCCTCAATTTCGAGGAACTGCGGGAATACCTGCCGGGCGACGACGTCCGGTCAATCGATTGGAAGGTCACTGCGCGGACCGGCAAACCGCATGTCAGGGTCTTCACCGAGGAACGCGACCGTCCGGCATTGATTGTCGTCGATCAGCGCATGGCGATGTTTTTCGGGTCACGTCTCAATATGAAATCGGTGACGGCGGCCGAGGCCGCGGCCCTCGCTGCATTTCGGATCCTCGACCAGGGAGATCGGGTCGGCGGGATCGTTTTCGGTGACGAGCTAGTCGCCGAAATCAGGCCCCGGCGCAGCAGGAAGAGTGTCGATTTGCTGCTCGCGGCAATCGCCGATGCCAACCAGATGTTGCGCGCCGATGCGCCTGCACGCGAACCGATGTCGCTGAACCGGCCTCTGGAAGCCGTCGCGAAAATCGCACGCCGTGATCATCTCGTCATCGTTCTGAGCGATTTTGACGGCATCGATGAACGGACCGGACTGCTCATTGGCGGGTTGGCGCGGCACAATGATGTTATCCTCGGATTTGTCACGGATCCGACGGCGCAGCAATTGCCCGAAGGCATGCGGATCGTCGCTTCGGACGGGATCCTCCAGGCGGAAATCGACACCGCTCGGGAACCGGCGCGACGCGCCCTGATTGAATTGGTCGGCGAGCGCTTGCGCGAGGTCGCCGGCTGGACGCGCCGCTTTGGAGTTCCGGTCCTGCCGTTGAGCGCCGGGAGCGAGACAATTTCGCAGATCCGGCAACTTCTCGGATCATCGGGGCGGCGGCGATGAGTGAGACCCCTTCAACGCTCAATCTCGTCGATCTCATCGATCGGTTGGAGCCGGTGCCCGAACCTGCCGTTACCATTGCACTGTGGCCACAGACGGCGGGATGGCTCTGGGTCTTGTCTGTGGTGATTGGATTGGGATTTTTGGCCCTGCGATACGGGCTGCAAAAACGACGTGCGAACGCCTATCGCCGCGAAGCTTTGCGTGACCTTGCCTCGTGCGGTTCCGATCCGACGGCGATCGCCCGGGTGGTTCGACGAACGGCTCTGGCGGGATTCGGGCGTGCCCGTGTCGCCTCGCTGCACGGAGAAGCCTGGCTTGCATTCCTGGATCGGTCCTATGGCGGGATCGGGTTTCGCGATGGACCCGGCAGCTTGCTGGCCAGCGCGCCATACCGCAGATCATCCGCAAGCGATGGGCTTGCGGATGTCGCGGCCGACTGGATTCGTTATCACCGGACGGACTTGCAATGATCGAATTTTCGTTTCCGTTCGTCTTTCTTCTGCTTCCGGCACCCTGGATCGTCTACAAATTGGTGCCGCCCTATCGTCAGACATTGCCGGCGCTGCGATTTCCGTTCTTTCGCGCCATGGTCACGGCGACCGGCGCAGAGGCGCGGATTGGGTCAATGGTCGTTTCGCGCCGGCATGTGCAGATGCTGACGGCAATACTGGTCTGGGGCCTTCTTGTGATTGCGGTGGCCCGGCCCGAGCGTGTCGGGGAACCGATCGAGACCGACAAGGCGGCGCGTGACCTGATCCTTGCCATCGACATTTCCGGTTCGATGGACGAAAGGGACTTTCGCACCGAGACGGATGAACCGCTCCAGCGGCTCGCCGCGGTTCGGGACATCGTCGGCGATTTCATTGAAGCGCGTGACGGTGACCGTGTCGCCCTGATCGTGTTCGGGAGCCGCGCGTTCATACAGGCACCGTTTACCGAGGATCTGCAGGCGGTGCGTGCGCTCCTCGATCAGACCGATGTCGGCATGGCCGGGCCGCATACGGCGATTGGCGATGCAATCGGCCTTGCGATCCGAACTTTCGAGTCCAGCGAGATAGAGCGACGGTTGCTGATCCTGTTGAGTGACGGGGCAGACACGAACAGTCGAATGAGCCCTGTGAACGCCGCGCAGATCGCCGCCCAGAACGGGGTTGAAATCCATACCATCGCCGTCGGCGACCCCGGTGGTTCCGGAGAAAACCGGGTAGACACGGAAGCCCTGGGGACCATTGCCGCCAGGGCTGGCGGTCAAACCTTTTTTGCCAATGACACCGCCGGTCTGAGTTCGATCTACGCACGCATCGACGAACTTGCGCCCCGTGTGGTGGAGACATTGTCGTTCAGACCGCGCCAACCCCTGGCTCATCTGGCGTTGAGCGCCGCCGCGATGCTGATCCTGCTGACCGAATTCTGGTTGTTGTTCGGATCCTGGCGAAGGATGCGGGCATGACAGATTTCCTCATCATTCTTGGCCACTTTCATTTCATCCGTCCCTGGCTTTTGCTGTTGCTGCCCGTGGCCGTGTTGCTGTGGTGGCGCATCCGTCAAATTGCAATGCCGGCCGATGAACACCCTTCCGGCATAGCGCCACACCTGGCCGAAGCGATGCGCGTCGGGGGCGAGCGCCGCCGCCGCCTGAAGCCGGTCGACACCGTCACGCTTGCGGTGATGCTGCTCACGATCGCCGCAGCCGGTCCTGCCTGGACCAGGGTTCCCAACCCGCTTCTCGCCCAGACCGCACCGCTCACGATCGTGCTGGAGGTGTCGGAGAGTATGGAAAAGCGGGATGTTGCGCCGAGCCGGCTCGAACGGGCGAAACACAAGATCGTGGAAATACTCGAACTCCGAGCTGGAGCCAGGACAGCACTCATTGCCTATGCCGGGAGCGCGCATTCCGTTGCGCCGCTGAGCGAGGATCCCGCGGTTCTCATACCGTTCCTCAACGGAGTGTCGCCGGAGGTGATGCCATCGGGCGGGCACAATGCAACGCTTGCGCTGGATCTGGCGCAATCGGCGTTGAAAGCGGAGGCGGTTCCAGGCGCCGTACTGTTTGTCGCCGACGGAATCGATCACGCCGACATGCCGGCTCTGCGCTGGCATGTTGAAGACGGAGGGGATCCGATCCTCGTTCTCCTCGTCAATGCGGATGCGAGCGGGTCCAAGGATCTGAGTGGTATAAAGGGGGTGACACCGATTTCCCTGACGCCCGACGGGGCCGATGTGAAAATGGTGGAACGCCGCCTGGAGACGGCCTATCGCGAAGCGCTCGCTGCCGATGAACGCCAGAGATGGGACGACCGCGGCTGGGTCCTCGCTTGGCCGGCTGCCCTTCTTGTTCTTCTCTGGTTCCGGCGCGGCTGGACCATGCGGTGGGGGCTTGTCGTGGGCGCCGGATTGTCGGTGACGCAGGGTTTGCCGGCACGGGCCGACGGACTGGTCGACTGGTTTTTTACGCCGGATCAGCAGGGCCGGTTGGCATTCGAAAACAGGAACTATTCGGAGGCCGCGGATCTGTTTCGGGTGCCGTCATGGCGCGGATATGCCCTCTACAAGGCAGGCAGATATGAAGAAGCTGTCGAAGTGTTCGCACGGATCGAAACGCCCCAGGCTGCTTTTGCCGAAGGTATGGCTCATATCAAGTCGCGGGGTTACCGGCAGGCCGTTACCGCTTTTGAAACGGCGCTTGAGCGGGACCCGGATTACACATCCGCCAAGCACAATCTTGCCGTTGCCAAAGACATTGTGGAGTACATTGAGCGGGTCCGGGAACAGTCGGACACCGGCGAGGCCGCGGGTATCGGCGCGGACGATATCGTTTACGACAACCAGTCCGGGCGCGGACAGGAAACCCAGATCCAGGAACCAGGAGACGTTCTGCCGCAAAGCGCCGAACAATGGATGCGCACGGTGGATACCCGTACGGCTGATTTTCTGCGCAGCCGATTTGCGCTCGAAGCGGCACGGACACAGCCATGACAAGGTGGCTGGCGGGTTTGGTCTTATCCATGATGGCATCGTCCGTATTCGCGCAGGAAGTGGCGCAGCCATTCATCGGGGCGGAATTGGAGTCCGAAACGGCGATACCGGGACAGCCTGTCACGATGCGCCTCACCGTCCTGGTTCCAACCTGGATGCCGAAGCCGCCCGTGTTGCCGGATTTCGATATGCCGAACCTGATGGTCCGATTGCCGCCAAGGTCCACACATCCGGTCAGCAGAAAGATCGAGGGTGAGACCTGGTCCGGCATTACCCGCACCTACCGGTTTTATCCGATGGTTGAAGGCGTTGTACGGATTGCGCCCCAGCCGGTTTCGCTTCAATATGCGGATCCGCAAACCAGCAAGCCGGTTTCGGCCGAGTTGCGCACCCCCGCTTTTACGATAACCGGGACGATTCCGGAGAATGGCGCCGGCCTTGATCCGTTCATCGCCGCGTCCGCACTGCGTCTTGAACAGGAAATCGAAGGCAGTCCGGATGACCTGGAACCCGGCGACGCGATCAAACGACGGGTTCGCCTGTCTATTGAAGGCGCATCGCCAATGATGGTGCCGCCGCTCGTGGCCGACCAGGCAATGCGAGGGCTTGCCGCGTATGATGCGGAACCTGTCCTGGAGGAACAGGCCGAAGGTGCCGTTCTTTCCGGGTCACGCCTGGAAGTGATCACTTACGTCGCTGAAGCGGGCGGCCGGTATGCTTTGTCGCCGATATCCGTGCGCTGGTACAATAAGACCAAGGACCGCATCGAAACCGCCCGGATCGAGGGCATTGACCTGACGGTCCGGGGGCCTCCGCCGGTTGAGGGATCCGAAAGGGATTGGCGCACCGATCTCGGCCGTTGGGCCACTGCTTTGTTGTTGATCGGAGGCGCGATTCTTGCGATGTGGCGGCTGCGGCGGCCGATTGCGGCCTGGCGGAAGCAACGCAGGGCAGCCTATCTTGGGTCTGAAAAGTACGCTCTTAACCAGGCGCGACGGGCGCTCGGCAATCATCAATTGTCCAGGGCATACCGCTCGATCGCGAACTGGTGGCTTCGCCGTAACCGGGCCCGTATCCCGGTCCCGGAAACTCTAACCGAACCGCTGCAACAAATCGGTGCCGCGCTTTACGGGCGTCAAGGGCAGAGTCGCGCGGCCGACCCAAAAATGTGGCAGTCCGCTGTACGCGCCCTCCACATACTGGACGGGGCAAAACAGCAGGCGTCAATGCGGGCTCGCAGCGCTCGCCTGCCGCCCCTGAACCCGACACAAGCGGATATTGCGCGGCACAATGACACCTGAAGGAGCAGTTCGATCAACGACAATCTGACCAGTCCCGCGTGCAAGGCAATGGCTCGCATCGTGATCTTGCTCATGATGTTTGTGATTCTGCCGGCTGGCACCGGCGCCCAGTCCGACAAACAAACCGCTGACTATGTCGGAACCGAAGTGTGCGCGACGTGTCACAAGGATGTAGCGGATGCTTGGCGTCAATCGCACCACGCGCTGGCCTGGACGGAACCGACCGAAAAAAACGTGCTTGGAAATTTCGAGGGCGCGACCTTTTCACTGCATGGCGTCACCACGCGATTTTTCAAACGGGGCAAGACCTTCTTCGTAGAAACCGACGGTCCCGATGGCGCAGAGACAATTTATGAGATCAAGGGCGTGGTCGGAACAGATCCGCTCCAGCAATATCTGGTTGAAACCGAGCCCGGACGCCTGCAGGCGCTCGACACCGCCTGGAGTGTCGCAGAGCGTCGCTGGTATCACCTTTATCCGGATCAGAATCTTCTGGCCGGCAACGGGCTGCACTGGACCGGACCATACAAGACCTGGAATTCCCGGTGTGCGGAATGTCACGCGACCGGGTACGAGAAACACTACGATCCCCGTCACCGGCGTTTCACCAGTCGACAGCAGGAAATCGGCGTTGGCTGTGAAGCCTGTCATGGGCCGGGGTCAAGGCATGTTAAACGGGGCGGGAAATCGCCGACAGGCCAAGACGATGCCGGATTTGTAATCGGGTACGGGAAGAAATCGGCGGAGGCGGAGATCCAGCAATGTGCCGGCTGCCATTCCCGTCGTGAACCCGTTGCCGCTGACAGCCCAATTCCGGGAACGCCGTACCATGATGCCTATCGCCTGGCTCTGCTGCGGCCGGGCCTATATCACGCGGACGGTTCAATTTTGGACGAGGTCTATGTCTACGGCTCGTTTCTGCAGTCGAAAATGTATGCCAAGGGCGTCCGCTGTTCCGATTGTCATGACGTTCATTCCGCGAAACTGCGCGTCAGGGGCAACGCCGTATGTACCCAGTGTCATTCGCCGGCCGGCAATTCAAGGTTTCCGACCTTGCGTCGCGTCGACTATGACGCGGAATCTCATCATTTTCACCCGCCTGGCTCTGAAGGCGCGCAGTGCAGGTCATGCCATATGATCGAGCGGACCTACATGCAGGTCGATCCCCGGCGCGACCACAGTTTCCGAATTCCGCGTCCGGACCTGTCGGCGGAGACCGCGTCGCCGAATGCATGCAATGATTGTCACGCTGAAAAAAGCGCCGCGTGGGCGGCTGCGGAGATTGAAATTCGCTTTCCCGGCCGCAATCGAGGCGGCCCCCATTTTTCCCAGACCCTCTTTCCCGGGCGCGTGGATCCTGCCGCCAACTCCTGGGCATTGCTCAAGATTGCCGAAGACCGGAACAATGCGGCGATTGTTCGGGCAACGGCTCTCGAACTTTTGCGGGCAGTGACCAATGCGGAGATAGCAACCCGCGGCGCCGTGTTTCTGGCCGATAACGATCCATCGATACGGCAGGCGGCAATAGCGCTGCAGCGCGGTGCATCACCTGCCGTCCGGTTGGAGCGCCTTGTCCCGATGCTGGACGATCCCTCCCGATCCGTGCGTATTTCTGCGGCGCGCCTGTTCATCGGCGCGGGCGTCGGCCAGTTGCCCTTGAGCGTGGTGAAGCGCTTCAAGACCGCCTCCGCGGAGTTTCGTGCGTCGCTTCTGGCGAAAGCCGACTATCCGGAAACCCACATGGTGCTGGGCGGCACGGCTCTCGGCATGCGCAACATGCGGGCGGCGGTGGCCGCTTTTCGCGAAGCTGTCACGCTGGACCCGCAGCTTGCACAGGCCTGGATAATGATCGTGCGTATTCATCAGGCCGAACGCAATGGTTCCGCCGCCCGGCAGGCCCTCGAAGAAGCGCTGACTTTCAATCCCGACGACCCAAACCTGCGCGAAATGGAGCGCGCCATGCCGAAGTAGTTTTTGAGCAGAAAGTGTGCGGCCCTTTCCGGGCGAAGGTCAATAAACCGGAACCGGTATCAGCGACAATGGAAGACGCTTGAAAAGCGCGGAATTCCGCCGAATTTCGGCATGTTTCCAGTGGCAAATTCTGATGTGTTCATGTAGTCTGAACGAGGATGCGGATAATGGAAAATACGATGACTTCTTCATATAGGTTTTTGTTGTTTGTGGCGTTTTTGATCAGCGTGGTCTTGTCGGTATCGCAAAGCACCGCGGCCGAATTGCCCGGACGCACGAAAACGATTGAAACCAAGGGCGGATGGGAAGTGTCGGTATCGCCCTATTATGGTTTTGTGACCGGAATAAAGGGCAACCTTGCCACGGCGAGAGCCGGACCGGTTTCTGTTGATCTCACACCGCTGGAGTTCATCAAGAACATCGGAGATATTGTCGATGCGCTCGATCACGCGGTTATTGGGGCATTTGAGGTTCGCAAGGGCAGATTTGCCGCTGCGTTCGATCTGTACAGTATATCTGTGACGGGTGGCAGAGATCTGCGAGGGATCCTCTTTTCAAGTGCGAGTTTGTCTCAGGAATTGACCGTCGCGACCGGGCTCGGATCCTACAGACTTTTCAGCAACGGACGGGCTCATATCGACGGTCTGGCCGGCGCACGATTATGGAACACCAAGTTCGAGTTTGCGCTGACCCCAGGCGCGCTTGCCCGCGGGCGGACCTTCCGGGACGGGAGAACGTGGGTTGATCCGGTCATCGGCCTAAGCGGGCGATACGACATTGCCGATCGGTTTTATGCCAAGGGACAGGGGATTATCGGCGGCCTCGCATCCTCGGACGTGACATGGGACGCGTCGGCCACAATTGGCTTCGAAGTGATCGAGGAAATAGATCTCTATGCCGGCTTTCGGTCGATGGGCGTCGATTTCAACGACAACGGATTTGTTTTCGACATGAACTATTATGGCCCGATCATCGGCGGCGTGCTGAAGTTCTGAGTTTGCTGCAATCCTGAAACGCAAAGGATGCCTGAAGGCTGCGTTTGTCGGCAGGCTGACATCGTCATTGCCTTCACGTCTCCGGCCATAAGATCTTCTTTCTCTTTCGGCCGTGCCTGAGCAACGATTCTGCAATATGGTGGTCTGACAGGTCATCATTTTTCACCGTTGGTATTGCCAGCTTGCGACCGAAAATCTGGCCTGGAGCCGAAACACGGCCGGCATTTGATATCAGGAGCGCGCATGTCAGGAGATTCGAGAGCCCAGCGCAACACCCTTCGCGGATTGTGGATCGCTGTGTTCGTTGCTGTCGCCTATGGCTGGTCGGCAAGCCCTGCCTTTGCGATCGAACCGGAAGCGAAAGCCGACGACAAGTTCGGCGAACTGTTCATCCATCCGCGTGACCGCCATTACCTGCCGGAAAGCGCCCCGAGCCGGGCCGAACGACAAAGTCAGGAAAAGGTTTTCGATGCCGAACGCGGCACGATGTACCGGTATGAATACAAAAAGGGCAATACCACGATCTATCGGGACGTCTGGGAGGATCCGGATCTCGGGCAGCGCGGCAGTTTCGGTTTGCGTTTCAAGTTTTGAACGTTCAGGCACGGTCTCGGTGCGGCGATCGACCTCGACAAAGTGAGCGTTGAGAACCAACAAAAACGAACCATTATCGACAAAAACAGGTATAATTTTAAATTTGCCAGTTTAGGTGGTAGTGACCCAATAATCGTCGGTTCTATTATTTTGTGGAAAAGCCTTTTGATGAAAACTTGTGAAACTACGTGAGTAATAGTGTTAGTGTAATAGTTAACTATGTAAGCTGAGTCGTTTACAATCGATACGGCGCGATACCTTCGCGCCCTGCACAGATCTCGGTCTCCCATGGCCTGAGTCCCTTGCTGCCGGCAGTGCCATTCAAATGCATACTTTTCGCGTTGGCACATGCTGTTCTGATTTGGAGAAGGTATGCGACAGCGCCATCCGGAGCCTTTCCCGTTCGGTGTCGCCAAAAGGTTGATCGCTGCGACAGGTGTGCGGGGGAGACCGCATCCGTGACTCTTGTAAAACTGTACGAAGACGTGGAAATCCCGAACGCCATTCGGTGCCATGGCGACGCGCGCACGCTTGACGTCAAGACCGAGGATGTAAGGATAATCCTGACGCAGCAGCCCGACGATGCGGTAGAACCATGCGCGGTCGCTGTCGAGATGGAGTGGACCCGGTCCATCGGATTGTTCTTCAAGAAAAAACACAGTGAACGTCGGCGGATCGGATGTCTTCCGCCCGCGCTGACCAGCGACATTTCCAGACATCACGGCGTTGAGTTGGGCGCGCCGAGGGTCAAGAGTTTTCGAGTGTCGGAAGCCAATGACACGATTTCGGTACTGATTGACGTGCCCTTGCTGCAGACAATGGATCTTTCTCTCGATGCGGCCAAGGTCCTGGCGCGGGAAATCGGCAAATGGCCCGAACCACCATTGCCCCCGGGCATTGCGCCGAACCTTGACGGTTATGACGACCCGACAGAGCATGGTGAAGAGATGAGCCTGGCCGAAGGCCAGCTGTTTGTCATTCGCTACGCCGATGCCAAGGGCAGGATTTCGGTGCGGCGCATCACGGCCTGGGGCACCGGGGTCCTGTCGAATGCCGCGATCGTGCTGGTTGCATGGTGTCATGAGCGGCAGGCAAAACGTTTGTTTCGCGTCGACAGGATTATCGCTGCGATCGACTATAGCGGCGTGGTCCACGAACCGCCCGACCGGTTCCTGCGTGATGTCTTTGGCTTGTCAGGGATGAATGACGGGACGACCGACACCTGGCGGGCGCTGCGCGCCTGCATTCGCCCCCATGTCCAGCTGATGGCGGCCCTGTCACGACCGCGCGGGGTTATGCGGGAGCGCGAAATTCACGAAATCCTTCCACTTGCCGGCAAGTTCTGGCCAGATCTCAACGAGACCGAAAACCGGATGCGGCTTGTTACCATGATCCGCCGGTCGCGCCCGGTACCGCAGGTCATCGAGGATGTCCTCCGGGACATACGAATGCGGCCGCAGGTGGAAAAGCGGGCCTCAATGCAGGCCTGTCAGCGCGTCATTCTGTCCGAAGGCGTGGTCAGTCCGGCCCAGGCTGCCTTGTTCAATCTGGTCTGCGAAGATCTGATCGGCGATGTGTTGTTTTGACCGGAAAAGGTGGTATGGCGTTGTGACTTGAACAGGCCATAAAGTGTCGGGGACCCATTCGTGTCCGTACCTCCGCAAACGATACGCCGACTGATCGGCGAACCGGACTTCTCCAGAGGCAAACAATATTACATTCGCGGCTTTGTCGCGTTGTCGCACATTCACGACGCACGCACCGTGACAGGAACCGTCGTCAACCGACACGAAGACCTCTATGATGTCGAAGTCACGCTGTCCTGGGCGCGAAACGGCGATTTGAAAACCATCGACGGCGAATGCGACTGTCCGGTTGGATACAATTGCAAACACGTCGCCGCGCTGATGCTGCACGTGTCTGCAGAGTTGCACGCGAGAGATGTCGAAAATTCGCGCCGGTCTGCCGTGAGTAGCGGTGCCGCGCCGGCACAACCCCTTGATCCTCGTGTGGAGATTTGGCTCGACGCCTTGAGGAGCGCCGATACGCCGGCGGATCCGAGTTTGGAAGATTATCCCGCGAATGTTCGCGACAGGATGCACTATGTGATCGGCCTCGATCGGAAACGACACCTCACGGTGACGCCAGTCAAGCGGACCTTGCGCAAGAACGGCACCGCCGGAGGCGGCCGGCGGGCCTATGAGCCACATTTCCTTCGCTCGGGCGATACTCCAAAATTCATCCGGCCATCGGACGTTCGCATCCTGAAGCTGCTCGCTCGTTATGGCATGATTGGCCAAGGCTATTTATACAACGTCGGCAATGTGGCGCCCGAGCCCGAGGACCTGGCGAAATTGCTTGATGCGCTTGTCGCCACGGGTCGTGCGCGCTGGGACAAAGTGGATGGCCTGGCGATGCGCGCCGGCAAGACCCGGCAAGCGGCATTTCACTGGAGCGATGTCGGGCAGGGCGCGCAAAACCTTGACATTCGCGACCAGCAGGGGCGTGACCTCGTCGGAATTCGGGCCGACCCGCCACACTATGTGGATGAGGAAAGCGGTGAGTGCGGTCCACTTGCCTTCGCGCTTGCGGCCCCGATCGTCGCGGCGCTCATGGCGGCGCCTGTCGTCCCGGCCGAAGCGGCCGAGCGTGTCGCCAGCATCCTGGAAAACCTGACATCGGCGCAACCGCCGCTCCCGGTCGCGTTGCGCCGGGAAACCCGCGACGGCGGTGTTCCCGTACCGGTTCTTGAACTCTTTTGCCACCGGGCGAGCGGTCATATGCGCCTGTACAATGGCTATGGCGCGGCGCAGGTCGACATTCCGACCCTCCGCCTGCAGTTCGACTATCAGGGGCACAGGGTTGCGCTCGCGCCGCGCATCGACCCGAAAATCCGGGAAGACGACAAGGTCGTCGTCCTGACCCGCGACGCCGAGCGGGAGAATGCCGCCCTGGACAGGCTTGTCGATCATGGCGTTGCGGAGTTGCGGCCAATTCCCGGCCTGAAAGTCCCGGATCTGCGGCCCGGAGACCTGGCCTTTCCCGATCCCACCACCATGATCGGATATGCGCATGGCGAATTCGACGGTGAGGCGGTTGGCGAAGAAGCCTGCATTCGGTTCATGAACGAAGCCGTGCCAAGGCTTCGCGAAATCGGGTGGCGGATCGAGACCCGGGAGAGCTGGCCCTACCGGGTGCATGACGGACCGGTCACCATTCTTGCCGGGCTTGGCGACGGCGGCATGGATCAGGAGACGACCGGGATCGACTGGTTTTCCTTTTCCCTGCAGATGGAGGCCGGTGGGCAGACTGTTGACCTTCTTCCGATCATCCTGTCGATCGTCGAGGCCCTGCCGGGCGACCTGGAAGCGCGACTCATATCCGGTCCGGGTTTCCCGGAGGCTGAAACCGAGGACAATCCGGGCGCCGACCTCGATGGCCTTCTGGAAGACGTGATGGTTTATCCGGTCCTGCCCGATGGCAGCCACGTGGTACTTGACGGCGCGAAACTGGCGCCGATCGTGCGCGCCCTGCTGTCTGTCTACGGTCTTGACGGAGCGTTTCATCCGGCCGAGGCCGGACGGGTTGCCGAACTTGCCGACGCCCTTGAAGGCAGCGGTATCGTGTTTCGCGGCGGCGAAGCCTTGCGTGAACTGGGGGAAAAACTTCGGCTCCTGGCAACTGCGCCGGACAGCCAGCCGCCGGTGGCGCTGGAGGGAACGCTACGGCCCTATCAGAGGACCGGATATGGCTGGCTTCGGGCCTTGTGCGATACCGGTTTCGGCGGCGTGCTTGCCGATGATATGGGGCTTGGCAAGACCATTCAGACCCTGGCGATGCTTGCCGCGCGCCACGTGGAAGACAAGTCTGAGCGGCCGAGCCTGCTTGTGGTGCCCACCAGCCTTGTCGGCAACTGGATGCGCGAGGCCGAACGGTTTGCGCCCGGCCTGAAGGTGCTGGTCCTGCATGGTGCCGACCGCAAGGACCGGTTCGACGAGATCCCGGACAACGACCTGGTCATCACCACATATCCGCTGCTCCACCGCGACCACAAGATCCTGTTTGCCCACGATTACGAGTTTGCAATTCTCGACGAGGCGCAAGCGGTCAAGAATCCGACCTCCGCCAACGCCAAGCGCATTCGCAGCATTGAGGCGCGCCAGCGGCTGGCGCTGACCGGCACGCCGGTCGAAAACAATCTGGAAGAACTCTGGTCCCTGTTCGACTGGCTGATTCCCGGTTTGCTCGGCAACAGGGCGACTTTTATGAAACGCTTCCGACGGCCGATCGAAAAGCACAACGACCGTGCCGCCCGCGCACTGCTTGTCTCAAGGGTCAAGCCGTTCCTGTTGCGTCGTACCAAGGAAGACGTCGCGCCCGATCTGCCCAAAAAGTCCGAGATCACAGAATGGGTGGCGCTCTCCGGCGACCAGGCGGGCCTTTATGAAACCCTGCGCGCGGCCATGGACAAGCGCGTGCAGCGCGCGATCCGGGCCAAGGGATTGAGTGGCAGCCGTATAACCATCCTCGACGCCCTGTTGAAGTTGCGCCAGGCTTGTTGCGATCCGGCCCTCGTCAAGCTCGACGCGGCGCGCAAGGTTGCCGAAAGCGCAAAGCGCGCCCGTCTCCTGGAGATGCTCGGAGAGTTGCTCGCCGAAGGCCGGCGGATTCTTGTGTTTTCCCAATTCGTTGAAATGCTGAAGCTGATCGAGGCCGATGTTGCGGCCCGGGGCTGGGACTATCTGATGCTGACCGGGCGAACAAAAAAACGCGCGGAGCTGATAGATGCGTTTCAGACCGGCGATGCTCCGATCTTCCTGATCAGCCTGAAGGCCGGCGGCGTCGGGCTGAACCTGACCGCCGCCGACACGGTGATCCTCTACGATCCCTGGTGGAACCCGGCGGTGGAACGCCAGGCGATGGACCGGACGCACCGGATCGGCCAGGACAAGGCGGTCTTCGTCTATCGCCTGGTCGCGGAAGGTACGGTCGAAGCGGCTATCCAGGATTTGCAGGCCAAAAAGCAGGCATTGGCCGACAATCTGTTTGCCGAAAGCGGCGCCGGTCCGCTGGCTCTGACGGAAGCGGACCTCTCGGCCCTGTTCGCGCCTGTGAGTGGGCGTTAGAATCTTTCCCCTTCACATGTGCCTATGGGGGCAACAGGGAATTGAGGATGGACAAGTGACCGGCCATCCATGATCCCGGGGCCGGCAGGGACTCCGCTGGCGGAGCCCCTAATTCGGGGGCGTTTACGCAGCGTCGGCCATGCCCATGGCGTGCATGTAGACGTCGAGGATCGCTTCGTGCTCCTGGCGTTCGTTCGGCTCCTGCTTGCGCAGGCGAATCAGCGCGCGCAGGGCTTTGACGTCGAAGCCGTTCGACTTGGCTTCCGCGAACACATCCTTGATGTCGTCGGCAATCGTCTGCTTTTCTTCCTCCAACCGCTCGACCCGTTCCACGATGGTGCGCAATTGATCGCCTGCGACGCCGCCCGGTTGTGCTGTGTTTGCCATTTTGTCCTCATCTGTTGGAGTGGCCGCCCGCCCTGTGTGCGAAGAGGCGGGTTCAACCGTTGAACCATGATCCAGCCGGCCGGTGGCCGTATGGTGAGCAAGGCCTTAACAGGAGGGTGTTGCCGAAATCTTTATGGCGACTGGAAAGCAACGGAATTCCGTAAATCTACGGCGTGGCGCAAAAAAAAGCCGGCTGAGGCGGCCGGCCGAGCCAGTCATTTGTTCGGTCAAGAGGGAGGGGACGCGCAAATGACGGCTTCAAGTTGGGGTGGCGCGCCCGTGTGAGAAAAACGGGCAGGCGCCTGTTGCGATGGCCTAGGGCCCGCGGAGCTCAAGCCCCGACGAGATCAGGCGGTGTCGGCGACAACGCCCGGTGCATGCAATCGTCTGGCGATCACGTTGACCGCTTCCTCGCGTGACACGCTGAGGAGATAGGACAAGAGGTCCTCGCCATTCTGGGCCGACATTTCGGCCAGTTCGGCGGACATGCGTTCGATGAACTGGAACGTGTCCACCACATTGTCATCAGTCTGGTTCTGCATTGCGCCATTGCCTTTCGCATTTGAATTCGACGACCAGTCCGGTTCAGGGCCGCCACGACCCCGAATGCAACCTGTGGGCAGAACGTACAGGAATCAGCGAGTAGAAACGTGAAATCACTACAAATAATTTTTTACTTGAATATAAACAAAAAATATAGTATAAAAATAGATAGTAAAAAATTATTGGAAAATTTTAAGCAAATATGCCTATTAAATTATCATATTTTGGTAATTCTTGTCTTTTGGATAAGAATAAAAAAATTATATTGTTGAATAATATTAAAGAGATGGCGATTTTGGTGTTCCTTGCTCGGCAGCCGAGACGTTGGGCTAGCCGAAAGGAAATTGCAGAACTGTTGTGGTGCAATGCGGACGCGACCAAACGTCAAGCATCTTTGCGCCAGGCAATTAAAAACCTTCGTGCGCTTGAGGCGCGCATCGGTTCCAAAATACTGCACGTAACGCGAGTTGGACTTCAACTTATTGAAGGATCGGTTAGAACCGATATAGAGGAAATTCATTATTGTCTTTCGAGGCCAGCGGATCATTTTGTCGCAAAGGCTAAGAGACTGCTTGCTCCGACGTTCCTGGAAGGCTTTGACAAACTGGGCGCTCGGTTTGGCGCTTGGATAAGCGTTGAGGAGCAGAAAATTCGCAATCAATTTCTTGAGCGAGCTGCCGTTCGTTTGTCCAATCTTCGTGACGTCGCACATCCGTCCCACGCGGCTTTGTCGCGCTTCATGTTAGCAGTAAACCCTGACTATGAATGGGCGCATCAGCGGCTTATTCATCACTATTTGGTTTGTGGCCAACTTGGGCGGGCGGTCACGCAGTTTAACGAATATCAAGAAATCCCATTGGGAGTTTTCCAGTTTCCTGCGCTCGCTGAAACCAAAGAACTATTAGAATCTGCCATTGAATCTGGAGAATGCGGCAGAATAGGGGACATGGTTCTCGGTCCTCCGCCAATCAGTCATTCGGATTTTTTGCCGGTAATCAACGTCGTTTCAGAGGACAATCGATCATCGGCCATAGGCGACGACCTGTTGTCTGAATACGTTGATCAGGTTTGCCGACGCCGAGAGTTTGTTGTCCGGCATTATTCAAATGTCAGATCTTCTGTCAACGATCGCTCGGAGCGTGTCCGTCTGGAATCGGAGGATGGTGGCCAGTTTGTTTTGTCGATAAAGAAACAAACGAATGGCAATGGAGCCTATGTCGAACTGTCAAGCTATTCTGATGGGCGGCCAGTATTTGTTGCGCCTCTTTCGGTCAGCAACCGTGCAGAATACGAGGAACGAGCATTTGTAATAAAAGAAACTGTGGATCAAATGCATAAAGAGGTCAAGATATATTATGGAACGAAAGGGGAGTTGAAGATTACTAAGTATAATAAGCTAAATACTATATATGATCTAATTCGAAAATTTGATAAAAATGCCAATGCTGAAGCGTTAAATATTATTGGCGGCTTAGAAAGCGCAGGAGTATCATCGAGCCTGCTTTATTCATTTAAGGCTTCGCTTTACCTTCAGAGGAACCATTTCATTGATGAAGACAAGTTGTCTGATTCAGATCTGCATCATGCGCAGGAAATGGCCTCAAAAGCGGTTGATCTAGATCCATGGCATGCTCTGAATCACAGGTATCTTGCATTCGCAAACTGTTTCGCGGGGCTGCATGACGATGCAAAAGAAAGTATTCTAATTGGGCAATCTTTGGCCCCTACAGATCCACTTCAAGCCATCGCCACCGCCGAAGTATTCGCGTTGGCTGGCGATGTTGAAGGGGCGCTAAAATACTCTGACGAGGCGTTGAAACATCGAGATCAGTTGCCTCGCTATGCCTACGGTTACCTTGCTAACGTCCAATTTGCCGCCGGAAAACATGAGGAAGCGGCGACGTTAGCGCAACGTGCACCATTTGAAAGTATGGATTACAGGGCGACAAGAATTGCTGCATTGTGGGAAATGGGAAAAAAATCCGAGGCGCATTCAGAAATGCAAAAACTCATGGAGTTCATGGCACATCAGACACATGGGGCCAAAGGCGCTAATGCTGAACGAATATGCAATTGGCTTTCCGAATTAAGCCCATATGGCGATAGTAGAACAAAAATGACATTTAACAACGGCATTTGGAGGGCAGCTGGATTGATTTGAAATCCGAGACAATTGATTGCTGGAATGAAAAAAGCTGGTGCTCTTTATGTTTAAGCTGTGAGGCGAAAAGAGAACCCAAAAACGATTGTTTTTGGGTTCATATGTCCATGTCGTTGGCGCTAAAATGCGCAGGTTAAAACCACTGAGTTCCCCAACGCCGTTAGGTATTCCCCATCTCCATCATCGACTTTCTGCTGGTTTATTGCCGAAGGAATAACCAAGTTCAGATTGGTTCCGGTGTCAGACACCACCGTGAAAGTCAGGCCTTTGATTGCGTCCTGGTCGACACCAGCGCTGATCAGGTAGGCGCTTGTGTTGTTTTCCAGTTCCTGCCGGGCAACCGGATCGTTTACCGCCCGAGCTAGTGCTTCCCCTAATCCGGGTAGCTTCGAATCGTCTATTGGGAATCGTGCCATTGTATTGTTGAGCCTCAATTGTGTTGCCTATGAACCAATACTAGCCGTTTAGATGATTCACACAATGGAAAACGTGCAGAAATTCAATTTACAATCCGGCAGCCGTGCTATGGTAGTAAAATGATGAAAACGGTTGTGTTGTTTGCGCTTGAACGGGCAACACATGTGCTGGCAACAAATGTCCAAAACAATGGCTTAGGAGAGATGTCGTGCCTCGCAACCGTCGCTTAATCGGTAAAGCGAGACACGACACAGTTTGGGGTCTATCCGTCCGTACCGGTCGCTGCCGGGGCATCGGTGCCTGCGGCACCGGACTTGGGAAGCGGCACGACACGACGATCACTCATGATTGTGCAGGCAAGCGTCACCGAAAAGCCGATGCCGCGCAGATAATCCTGATCATCCGCATCGACGAGCGCCTTGTTCAGCTCCGTCGGGATGACAAAATGAAGTTTGTCGACCTTGTCCTCGACGACACTCAGGTCATAACCGTCAAGTACTTTCGGCTCGACGCCGGCTGCAGTTAAATACGATCTGGGATCCTTCACGAAAGCTTCGCGGGCGGCATCTTCATAGACGGCGCGGGCGAGCGCTTTGCCGAGTTTCGGGAAGGCAGTTTCGTCGATTGGGAATCTGGGCATGTCATGCTCCGATATGTCGAATTTGATTTTCAGGTAATCGCGGTCGGCGGTACATTGGCGCCAATTACCGCAACAGGATTCTTCTCAGCCGTCTGTTCCAGTAGCTTCAGGACTATCCAGTCCCGTTTCCACCGGTCGTATCAACGGAACCACCCGGCGCTCGATCATGTGTGCGCACGACAACGCAACCGACCTGCCCATCTCTTCGAGATAATCCTGATCCCGGTTTGCCACTCGCGCGCTATCGATCTTCGCCGGAATGACAAAGTGCAATTTGATGTCCGTATCCTCGACGACGTCGAGCTCGAGGCCTTCAAGTGCCTTCGGATCAACGCCGGCGTCGACAAGATAGGATCTCGGGTTCGCGACAAAGGCCGCGCGGGCTTTGTCATCGTCAACGGCGCGGGCGAGGGCTTCGCCGAGGCCGGGGAGGGTCTCCATGTCGAGGGGGAATCGTGCCATGATTGTGTCACTCCGTATCTCTAGTAAATGGATTATTCCACGTCAGGAAGGTGTATGAGTTATCTGGCTACAATAAGGCAAGTGTATCCAGCCGCCATCAAAACCGAGGGGCGTTCGGGGGCGTTCGAGTGCGAAATTCGAGCCTTTGGGGAAGGCGATGCCACCGAATTTTTAAGTCGGGAAGAGCGGGAAACCGGGGCGGTGCTGTCGGATTTGCAGCGCCTTGGACTGGTCGACAGTACACAGGCCCGCCCCATCGCGTCTGGTCCGGTGAACTCCTGCGCTGGTGACGCCCTCGCATCGATGCTTCCCTGTATCGGCCTCATGGATCGCCTGAAGATGGATCTGGTTCCGATTGCGGCGGACGATTGCCCGGTTCATTTCTGTTCCGGTTTCGTCACCCTTGCCGAACTGCCCTTTGCCCCGGATTTCGAGGGCCGGCTGATCGCGGTCGGTCAGGGATTGACCCAATCCGCGGCGAGCCTTGCCTGTCTCGGCGAACTGGCGGAGCGCCTGAGTGTGCTGTCGCGGGGGGAGAAGGATGATCTGATTGCCGTCAGGGACACGGGAGCAATCGATATGGATCACGTGTCGGCTGCGGCTGTGTTGAACTACAGCGCCGCACAGCAGTCAGCCCTGCTGCGCGACTATCCGGACCTGCGGGGCGATGGTGAAGGCGGCATCGCCTGGGAGGCTCTCAGTGATCGGAGCGTCCGCGTCACCGCGCTTGACGAAGATGCGGCGGCGCTCGCGCCAAGTCTGGTCTGCCTGTTGCGCGAGGGCCGGTATTACGGTGTCGCCGGTGCGCCGATCACGTCGACCAACGGCGCCGCGTCCTGGTGGACCCTTAACGGGGCGCGGCAGCGCGCCGTGATGGAACTGATCGAGCGCGACTGCGTCGCCTGCTGGTGGGCCAACCGGCTGACGCCGCCGCGCCTTGAACTCGGACACGTTCGAGACCTGCTTGGCCGAAGTCTTGCCGACTGGCTTGCCGACCGAGCCCGCCATACGCATTTCCTGCAGCTTGCCAACGATCTCGGATGCGCGGTGATTGCCGCGATTTCCCATGACGCAGCGGGCAGGGCGCTAGCCTATGGATTCAAGGCGGCGCTCGCGCCCACCGACGCGGTTTCGGGTGCGGCATTGGAAATGGTTCAGATGGAAATGCACCTGCAGACGGTCGCCGACACTCTGCCGCCGGGCGAGAAAGGCGACTTCGCGCATCCCCTGATGAAACTGTCGCAAACGGTTGATGTGACTCAGGAGGTTTGGCTATCAGGCAACCCTCGGGGCGAACCGGACTTGCGGGATACGTCCTGGCCGGCGCTCGTCGCGTGTCTGGCGGACCGTTCCATTCCGGTCTGGACATTCGATGCAACCCGCTCAGATATCGGTGTTCCAACCGTCAAGGCAATCTCGCCGGTCCTGCGCGACTGGTCTTCACGTTTCGCGCCGGGTCGGCTTTATGAGCTTCCCGTCCAGCTCGGCCTGCGCGACCGGCCATTGCGCGAAGCGGAGCTCAATCCGTTGCGGTTTGTGAGTTGAGAGGTTTTGTCGGGCACGGGGCGTCGCTCTTCGAAATGGACCCCGGCCCTGAGCCGGGGTCCATGATCGCAGGGTAATTTCGTCGGTCCGTTGTGGCTGAGATCTGGATTGCCGAGGGCTTCGGCACAAAACGTTCCAGAATACCCATCGCGCCAAACAGGCAAATTCTATCGCCTGCCGGCACTGTATTCGGGATCTGGTCGGACACCGTACCCGCGGCCGCCCGCGTCCGCACCCGCACGTTCCCGGGGACAGAACCAGCCGGTGACCATCGCGAGGAATGCGTTGATCCCCATGATTGCCACCAGCGGCCAGGCGGTCGCGCCGAGGTCGGGCCTGGTCATCAATGCGCCGACGATTGCTGAGGCGATCGCACCGGCGCCCAGTTGCAGGCTTCCCGACAGGCCGGCGGCGGCCCCGGAAAGGGACGGCCGGACCGACACGGCCCCGGCGATGGCGCTCGGCAGCGTCAGACCGTTGGCAAAACTGGAAAAGAACATCGGACCAAACAGGATCAGCGGATTGTCCGAGCCCGACGCAAACCCGAGCCCGAGCGCGATCACCGCGGCGACAGACAGGCCATTGCCGGACTGGATCATTGCAAAGAGGCCGACTCGTTCGGCGATCCGTCCGGAAATGAAATTGCCGGCCACGTAGCCGAGCGCGATCATGGTATAGTAGAGGCCATAGGCGGACGCCGAAAGGTGCAGCACCTGCGAGGCGACAAAGGGGCCGCCGCCGACAAAGCTGTAAAACACACAGGCCGAGAACGAGGAAGTCAGCGTATAGGATCGAAACGGTGCGTCGAGCGCGAGGGTCCGGAAGCTCGACAGGGTGTGCCGGATACCGAAATCCGGTTGTCGCTCCCGTATTGTTTCGCCAAGGCCAAAGAACGCCGTTGCAAACAGCACGATGCCAAGCCCGGTCACAAAGTCGAACGAACTGCGCCAGCCCGCGGCCCCGTCGAGATAGCCGCCGATTGCCGGACCGATCATCGGAAACAGCACCGTGCCCATGGTGACATACCCGATCATCGAGGCCGATTTTGCCTGGCCGTAGAGATCGCCGATGATCGAACGCACCAGCACAAAACCGGCGGCCGCACCGATGCCCTGCACCACCCGCGCCACGATCAGAATCTCGATGTCCGGCGCCATCCGGCACATCAGCGACCCGATGATGAACAGCACCATTCCGGCGAGAAAGACCGGCCGCCGGCCCCAACTGTCCGAAATCGGGCCGATCAGCAATTGCGCCAGAGATGTTGCTGCCAGATAGAGCGACAGTGTCAGTTGCACCATCGCTGGGGAGGTGTTGAAAAACTCAACGAGACCGGGCATTGACGGAACGAATATATTGAGAGCGAACGGGCTGAGCGCCGGCATGGCGATCAGGAGGGCAATTGACGGTCGGATGATCGTGCGTCCGGCTGCCATCAGGAACCGTTTTGAGACGGGCCAGCGTGGCAATAAGTGATGGCAGAAACCCAATTCATGTCGATATACACACTTTCCCACCGGTTTTTGGGGTGAATTTGGCAGATCGGCGCAGGTATCGGTTAATCCGGGTGATTTTCCTGATCCTTCGTGCCAGTCTCATTTTGGGTAAAGGCAACAATGTGTGTTCGAGACCCATTTCGGCTCTTTATAGGAATTCTGTGCGTGTCCCGCGATTAGGATTAATACTTGCTTACAATTAACTCTAAAAAACACTATAAGCGAGAAAATGTGTAAAAATTGTGGTACCTTGTTCCCTGTCATATTGTCTCGCGTACGACAGTTTGAGTACGTTGCCGGTATGGCCCGCCTCGTTTCAACGGGCGGGTATGCGTAAAAACAAAGACAGAGTGCTGTTCAGTGTTTTCATGAAACCGTGAACCGGCCCTGTCGCAGATATGGTTTGAGAATTTGTCGATACCCTGTCCAGCCCGCGCGGTCTGCGCCCGTGATCTTTGCCCTCTGTCGGATCTTGCGCGTGAACATCCTGATATCAGGCAGGTTCTGGTGGTGCTCGGACATGTGCTGTTGCGCGAACGGATTACACAGCGCCCCCTGGGCGACCTTGTGCGCTATCACATCTGCCGGGTCGAACAGGTTTCCGGCGACGCCGATATTCTGGCGCGGGTCTGGCAGGTCGTGCGCGGCTACCGCCGTGGGCTGTCGACACCCGGCGATCAGGCCGCGCGGCCGTTGATGCGGGTTGTAAAGTAGACGCCCCTGCGGGGATCTTCAGCGTTGTCTGCGTGACAGGAAAATGTCCGATCCAAGACTTCGTGGATGCCGCTCGGCGCGGTGCACCATCTTTACAAATCCGAAAACTTCGCATTGTCTTGGAAACGCGCCAATGCCGGCGGCCAGATTATCCGGAGGCTGAGACAGTGTCCCCACGGGACTCCCAATCCGCTGTGATCGAACGGTTCACCGAGGAAAGCCGGCGCTATTCGACCTACGATTCCGCCATAGCCGGGCTTGACCGCGCTTTGACCGATCTCGGGTTCGATGGTTTCCTTTTCTCTGCCTGGAAGCCGTCGCGGGACTGGCAGTCGATCAGCGATGAAGCTGTCCTGACAGCGAGAGGCCCGGTGAAATTGAAGGCCTATGAAGCGCTTTACTTCTGGAAGGGTTTCCTGAAGGACGATCCGGTCGTAAATGAGGTCCTGCAAAGAACCATGCCTTTCACCTCCAAGCAGGTTTACGACGGCATCAAGCTCAACGCCAGGCAACGTAAACTGCTGGCGCTATCGCACCGGTTCGGGCTTGTGCACGATCTGATCATTCCCATGCACACGCCGCGCAGGCAGCAGGTCCTGATTTGCTACAGGCTGGGCAAGAGCCCGGATATTGCCGATGCAATCGAAGAGGTGCGGGAGACAACAACTCGGCTTGCCTACATGTCCGCCCTGGTGATCAACGATTTCGTAAATCTCGACATGATCAAGATCCCCAACGTTTCCCTGTCGATCCGCGAACATGAGAGCCTGGCGCTGATGGCAAGGGGCCTGAGCAACAATGAAATTGCCACGACCCTGAACATAACGGAACGGACGGCGAAGTTTCACGTGGCCAATGTGATTCGCAAGCTCGACGCCACAACGCGCTCCCAGGCAATCGCAATGGCGGCAAAAGCCAACATGCTGACAAATTAGAGAAATTTCCCGGGTTTTTCAAAAGCGTGCATTTCCTGTCCGGTTGGACAGGTAGGCAGGGACATCCTGTACCGATAGGTTTCTCGTCAATCCGATATCAATTCGGAAGAGGCAAAGGGCAGGTAGGGGACATTGTCGGGGCTGACAGCGTAAACCGGACGATTGGCATTCACGGCCTCGTCCAGAACCCGCAGACGGGCGGGAACTCCACTTTCATGGCACGGATGCACTATCTCCGCGACTGAACCGCGGCAGGTAAACGGCATTGCTGCGCCCACGCCGCAGTCCGACCGATCCCCTGAGCGGTCAACCGAAGCAGACACAGGAGTACGAGGCGGTTGCCTCCGATCTCTCTGGAGGAGCCATGACACGCAACAGCGCGCGGAACGCGTCCAGGCGGACTGCCCGATTGGGTGTCTTGGCAGCGTTGATGGCAATTGGGGCCGTTTGGGGATTGCCGGTTTCAGCCCAGAACACAACCACGGGGCAAGCCGCGTCTCAGGACCGGTTCCGCTGCGGCGACCCGCAAAATATCGGCATTCTCGATTCCGCCGGCGCAACGGAACTGCGAACACGCTTGAACCGGGAGCTCTCCAAATCCGGTTTCACCAGGGCCGGGGAGGGGCAAAGGGTCCTGGTTCGATGGTATTTCGATCTTCCGTTCACCGCACAGGCGGGCGAAATCAAACGGGGTGCGCCGGTAGGCGACACTGCGCGACTGACGAAAATCATCGGCTTCAGCGCGGATTGCAACGTCACGAATGCCTTTTCCAAGGAGACAAAGTCCGGGCAGGGTGTGACTGGCGACTATGACGTTACAGTCGAATTCAAACCGAACGACAGTTCCGCTTTCACCAATGTCGGGAGTTTCTTCAAGGGGGCACCGGGATCGGTTTTTTCCAGGCCCGGCATATACCGGTTGAAGGCGACGCCCCGGGGCAAGCTGTCACCGTTTCATCTCGGCCCGATCACACATACGATCCGGATCGCATCGGCGGGCCAGAAACGGGCCCGCGCCATCACCCAGCTCAAGATCAAGAACCCGGGCAAGATCGTCGGCACCGGATTTGCGATCGGACAGAAAGTCGATCCGCGGAAACCTGACGATAAGGCGCATTGCAAGGCCTACTCGTTCTCCGCCGTGGCTCGGTCCGGCAGGATCGTCAGCGAAAGCAGTTCCGCGATCCAGACCAGGGACCAGCGCGAAGCACCCTACGCAAAGGCGATCTGGACCCTGTCAAAGGGTGGCAAAGTATTGGAAGAGCAGTCCGGCGGGGGGCAATTCGAATTCGACGCCGGAATGTACGGTGATGGAAACTACACGCTGACCGCACGCATCGATCCGGGCGATCAAGGTGCGGGACCGAACAATTTCCAGGTCAATCCGGTTCGCCACACGATCAGCGTGTTCAATTGTGGCGAGAAAACGCCGGTCGCGGCGGATGATGCCGCGCCGAAGAGCTCGGGCGGAGCAGACGGCGTGGCCGCCAAGCCCGATGGTGCTGACGCCTCGGAGCAGAACAACGAGTCCGAAGCGATCCCGATCAATATTCTCGATGAGAACAACAGGATCGTGCAGGCCGAGGCGCTGCAGCCGGAGCGGTTCCTGCTCAAAAACGCGCCGCCGCCGCCAAAGGCGCTGAAGCCGGACGACGAGACCTGCGAGGCCTGCAAACGCGAAATTGCCCGGCGCAAGGCGCTCTTGAAGAAGGCCTGTACACCGGTCGAGCGGATGATGCGGGCTCTGATCGAAGATGTCGCCCTTTACAATACCATTGAACGTGATTTCAGCCGCTACTACGACGAAAATGTCCTGCGCCGGATCCAGGACCTTCAGAGTCCCGTCGATGATATCATCGACGAATACAAGGCGTTTCTCGACGAGGCTGTCGCCGCCGAAGTTCTGGTTCACCAGGTGGCCCAACTCGCCAACCTGTTTGCCGAACAGCGCAGTGTCGCTGCCCTGGCCAGCGACGGGTTCGATGCCAGCCGGCTCACGTCCGGTCTCACCGTGGAAGAGATCAATCGCGGCGAAAGTGAGCGCGATGTCAAACTGTCGCTTCTTGCCGGTGATCTGGGCGGGCCGCTGGCCGCTGAGATCTTCGCCTTCGATCCTGCCGAGATCGCCAAGGTCAAGAGTTTCAAGGATCGTTTCGAGGATATTCGCGCCCGATATCGCAAAGCGCTTGCCGAGGCGAAGGCAAAATCGGCGGCATTCAAATCCAGTCCGGAATTCAAGGAGATCGGACAAAAGATTGCCGAATTTCGCGACCGGCTTGCTGAAATTCAGAACGGTCATGACACGCTGAAGGCCAATCTCGCGAAAGTGTTCTTTTCACGTCAGTTCGAACATTGCCTGGGTACGCCGCCGGAGGAAGGCACCTCGCAAGTGGTGCGTTCCGACGGCACGCACAGCGCCGAACATGGCATTCCCGGCATGAACACGGTTTTGCCCGATCACCCCGAGCGCCCCTTCAGCCCGGATCTGTTCGATGTCCTGCTTGACGGCGTGCTGGACGATATCGCGGACCTGAAGGTGGACGGCTTTGCCGGCTACTTTCCCGTTGTCTTCAAGGTCAACGGCGTTCAGAAACTGGAGGACGAAAAGGCCTTCATTCCCGCCATTTTGGCATCGATCGAATCACGCACCACGACGGCGCTCGGCAACCTTGCGGTCGGCATCACCGATCCGGAAACCATCCTGCGCACCTTTGACAGGGTTGTCGGCGGTAACACGGCCGGTTTCGCTGGATTCAATCCCCTGCGGCCGGACGAAAAGCTCAATCCGGGTGAAATCGGAGATGCCTTGAAGGCGGCTCCCGGGGCGATCATCTCCGGGGTTGGGCAGGGTTTCAAGGCGATCGGCGTCGGGCTCTACACGGCTCTGATCGACGACGGGGTCGATAAAGAACTTCTCGACAAGTTCAATGACCCGAAACAGCGTCTGACCCTGACCACCGAACAATGTGTGACGATTTTCCGCCAGATCAAGGCGAAGACAAAAGCACTTGAAGCGGGCGTCGCGGAAGGTGTTTTCCTGGCGATCGACGCGGCAACTCTTAAAGCCGGCGGAACCGCGTTGAAGGCGTTGGCACTCACCCTCGCCGACCCGAAGAAGTTCGGCAAGGACGTCGTCGATTTTGCCAAGAAAACCCTCGTGGCGCTTGCCAAAAACGATGATGTCGCGGCGCGCTCCGCGGCGCGACAGGCCTTGCGCAAGGCCATCAACGAAGCCGAGAAGCGGGCCTCGGCGATCGACAAGCTCAACGAGGCGGTCCGGCTGTCGAACGATCCCGCGGATGTGGCGCGGGCACAATCGGCTTTGGCCGCCGTCAATACTTCCGGTCGAAACGTCCTCGACACGAACGTTGCCGTGACAAAGGCGAAGTCGGAATTTGCCGAGGCGATTGAAGCGGCCAAGTCCGCCGATCTCAGTCAACAGGCCGCCCGCAAGGAGCTCAATCAGGCATTGGAGGCCTTCGACACCGCCGAACGTGATGCCATCAAACGGAAATTCGGCCAGGTCGATAAGAGCCGGGATCCGAAGATCGATGCGGCCGCCGTGGCCAGGCTCGACGCCGATCCCAATGCGCTCGCCGGTCGCGGTCAGACCGCCGATGTTCTGTTTCTCGACAATACCGACGGTGCCAGGGAAGTCGTGAAACTCTACCGAAAAAACGGCTTCAACGTGAACGAAGACGGCACGCTTTCCCCGCTCCAGGACCAGAAATTCGATCGCGCCCGGGCACTGGAAATCCGCGACGATCAGCTTGCCGGCGCCGATCTCCTGAAAGATGCGGGCGTCAATTTCAAGAACGTGACCGGGCAGGGCGATGTTCTTGTCAAATTGCCGAACGGCGAGGAGGCGCTGGTTCCGTTTCTGAAAACGGAAGCCTTCGATCCCGGGACAACCACCGTGGCCGACTTCAAGGCCAAATTGAAATCCGGTGAAGCCAGGAAGCTCACGAAGGCGGAACAACTGGAATTGCTGCGCCCGTTCCATAACATGGTCAATGAGGGGACCGTCATATTCGATACCAATGGCGGCAATCTCGTAATGTTCCCCGATGGAAAGGGCGGTATTGTCGGGGGCGTCGGGGAAACCGGAAGTGTCGTCAAACTGACCGGCGAGAAGGCTGCCATTGCGGCCCGCGAGGCGCAGGCGATCAAATTCTTCAAACAACAGGACGCTATCTTCAATCAGGTTGAAGCGAATTTCGCGATTCAGGAACACGGTGTCGATCTGGTCACGGAAGGCGGGATTGGATCGGATCTGGTTATCAAGGTCGATGGCAAACCGGTCGGTGTCTCCGGCATCGGAGGGCGCGGAGGTCTGGCCGACATCATTGACCCGGAGCTCCAGGAAGCCTTCAAGGATCCGCAGGCATTCCAGAAATTGCTGAACGATCTGGATAGCGAACGCCTTGTCAAACAATTGGACGAGGGAACGCCCGCCCCGAAAATCGATCCCGGCAGCCCGCTCGACGGGTTGGCGAAACAGGTGGCCGACAAGCGCAGGGCCGTCGAAACCGCAAGTCAGGACGCGCTGGAAAAAAACCTGGTCGCCCTGCAAAAACAGAATGTTGCGGATGACCTCACTGCGCAGCAGGACGCCCTTATCACCTCACACATAGAAAACCTCAGGGAATCCAACAGAATCGCGGAAGAAATCCTTCAGGGGGAACGCGTCGCGATCAAAAAACAATTGCAGGAGACCGCAGCTGCCCAGGATGCGGCGCCAAACGGCGGTCTGAAGCGCCAGGGCGGCGCCGTGGCTGCCGCCAATGACAATGCGCCGGCCGCTGATCAGGCGGGTCAGAACCAATGACGTGTCGCCGCCTCATCCCGGCATTCATACTGTTCGCCATGTCGATGCCGGGCGCTGCCATGGCCGGGTTCTTCGATCAGCTCACCGATTCCGTTGATTTCTTCGTGGGTGAAAACGTCGTGAAATTTCAAATAGATACCGTTGAGAAAGAACGGATCTTTCAACAGCGATTCGGTGGGGTATGTGAAGGCCAGCCACCGGAAGGTGATGATGAAAAACCCAGGCCCAAGAAGAAACCTCCGGAACCAAAAAAGAAACCGCCGAAACCTTTCGAGCATCCGCCCATACCCAACGGCAAGCCGGGTCGCAATGGCGCAAAGCCGGGGGACAATGCAGAAGCGGCGAACATCATCACGCCGGGAGCGGTTGACCCGAGGCAGCGTACCGCGGGTACAAACTACGAGATCGAGTTTCTCGACGCGGTTGGAGAAGTCGACATTCCGGTGTCCGGCTTCGACCCGCTGAACGAAAGCCAGGTTTTGTCGACTTTCGGCGGTGGCTTTGCCGACAACGACGTTGGCGCACCGGCGGAGAACGTGGTTGCTGCGGTGACGCCGCCGGTCGAACAGGCAGACAATGCGGCCGCCGCGCCTGTTGTCGCACCGGCGCCGACGCCGCCGGTTGTGAACCCGACGTTCAACATCAATGCCATTCTTGGACCTATCCCGGACACGGCATACTTTTCGATCGATCCGGCAACCGGTCAGCCGACCGAGCTGCCAACCGCCGCCGGTGCGGACGTTTCGTTCGGAACCGACAATGCGACCGATGCGTTTTCGTTTGCAATTCCGCCCAACACGCAAACGACACCCCCCATCGCTCCCGGCCTCTCGGCCTCGTTTCCAATCGGCGCAACCGTTGTCTATGTCTTTAACATTGGCGGTTCGAATATCCAGATCACGATCACGGTCGGTCCCACGAGCGTTACGCTGCAGACAAGGAGGTTGTGATGCATTCCTCCCGATTTCGTCCCGCAATCCGGTTTGCCATTCTGTTGACGATTATGGCTGGCGCGCAGTTTGCGCTCCTGGCGCAAATCGCGGACAGTCGTGAATTCCGGCGGGCAAGCCGTATTCCCGGACCAAAAATCGTCTCGACAAGCGGCGTCACCGGCGGATTGCCTGCGCTGACGGGCAACAGGATCGACGGAACCATCCCGATCCCGCGTCTCGATGTCGTCAAGGCACTGAAGACAATCTTCGATGAATGGGGCGAACCAGGCTTTCGCCAGAAATTCAGCAGCAACTTCGTACGCAGCGACCGTCTCGCCGATTCCGTGCGGGCCTTTGCGCCGCGCGACGCTCGGGTGCGGGTGCTCGACGCCGCAAACATCCTGGTCCTGCAACAGGTCATTCGCCGCGGCCGGGCGCCGGATGGGGAGGATCTGCTTGTCAGCCGTGTCGCCACCACGGCCACGACACAGGTCGAATTCAATGACCGGTTCAATGCACGCTTCGGAAACCTGCGCGGCACCAACGATTATGTCATCCAGATATTTCATGCCATCCGGAGGAAGCGGTGATGGTTCGTTCGATCCCCTTTGGGACTCCCCGTCGTCTTGTCCGTATTTCAGGGGCGCTCGCATGTCTTGTGGCGACAAACGCACTGGCCGACGGAGACGCCGTCAATGGCGTTGGGCTTCTGGAACGATGGTCCCTGTCCGGGAGTGTCCGCAATCACGGCGAATATCGGGATTCGTCCGGCGCGCTGGCCGCCGGCATTTTCGGCCAGAACAAGCTCGATGGCTATTCGGAACTGGATCTGCGCTTCGCGCGAGCCTTCAATCCCTACTTTACACTGGACGGCAGTTTTTTCGGTGCTGTCGATTCCTCCGAATTCCGGGGCCACCGCGAGACCGTTACACCGGAACGGTTTCGGCTTGCGGTTCAGCGCGGCGACGTGACTTTGCCGTGGAAGGCGGAATTCGGCGATTACTTCGGCTTTACGTCCATTAGAACCCTGCAGACGCCGGTCAAGGGAGCCCGTATCGAAGTGCAGTCGCCACAGGGCCGGGACCGGTGGTTTCACTCAGGCCAATTGTTCGCCGGCAACCGCGCTTTCGACTATAACACCTTTGTTGGCCAGCAGTTCGACGACAATGTCTTTGCCGGCTATTCCCATCTTATCGAGACGCCGGGGATCGGCAGCTACATTTTCTCCGCAATCTATAACATGCAGGATGGGCCGACGCGCAGGAACATAGAAAGCGGCGTGGCCAGCATTGCCGGTGAACATAGTGTTCGCTTCGGAACCCACCAGGTGACGGCCGAGGCTGAAGCCGCTTTCATGATCGGCGAGAGCGCGACCGGGGCCAGAATCACCAATTCCCGGGCCGCCGGCCTGTTTTCACAAATCAACGGGATCACCAATTCCAACTGGCGTTATTCCGGCCGTTTCGAGCAATATGACCGAGCGTTTCGTCCCGCTGGCGCCGCGATCACATCGGATCGCCGTTTGTTTGAAACCCGGCTCGGGAAACGGTTTGACAGCGGTCTGGACCTTGAGGCCCGCTATCAGCATTTCGATGACGCACGGTCCTCGGCCAACCCTTTCGACCTCGACACCGCCGGTATGCTCGCCTCCTGGCCGGAACTGATTTCCGGTTTTGGTTTGTCCGGTTTCTTCGATGGGTTCTGGCGCCAGAATTCCAGTCGCGACCGGACGACCGACAATGTCAGTTTTGCCGGTGATCTGGTTGTCAACTGGAACGTTTTTGACGACATCACCGCGACATCGAAACTCTTTGCACAAATTCTGGATGACCAGTCTGCGACCGATACGGATCGCCAGACCCTGCAGCTGGAATTGTCGGCGACCAGACCCGTCAGCTACGATCTTTGGGGTGGCAGCCTGTCTCCCGGGATTGTCCTGCGCCTCGACGAGATCGGGCCGCAGGACGTCCTTGCGATCGGGCCGCGTCTTGGTGTGGATATCTATTCCTCAAGCGGCCACTCCCTCTCCGCCAACGGTTCGGTCCTGTTTCAGGACGGCAGCAACGGCGCCTTCGACACACTCGATCTGAACGGCGGTTTACGGTACGCCTATACGAGCGGCCAGCACACGCTCGGTCTGGAACTGGACTATTTTTCCAATGACCCCTCACCGGGTGAACAGGGTGAATCCTACAGGATCGCGGCCAATTATACGTTCCGGTTCAATCGCCCGGCCAAGACCGAGGTCGCCCCGGGCGCCCTACCGGCGACGACACCCGGAGCGCGCCCGCTGGCGTCCTATTCCGAGGGCACTCTGTTTAGCGAAGGCTTCCCGGATCTTGCAAAATTCAAGGTCGGGTCCTCGAGTGCCCGTGCCGTTGGCCTTTTGACGGCATCGGGACAAAAGCCGGGGTCGCGTTTCGCCGACAACCTCGTCTATGACGGCCGCTTCCTGCGCAATGTCGGTCAACGTCAGCGACTGGTCCTGTCCGAAATGGACGGGGACCTCGACCGGGTTACGCTGATCGTCGATTTTGTCGACCCGCGCGACGCCGGCGCGTCGCAACGCAGCTTTGCCAAGGTATTGGAGCGTTTGATACAACATTACGGCACGCCGGACAGGTCGCTGGACACAGGCCTGTTTGGAGGTGATCTCGCCGCCGCTATTGCGATCGGGCGATTTCGCAGAACGTCTGAATGGACTTTGGCGAACGGTATTCTGCGTTTCGGCATACCGCGCCGACACGACAATGCAGTCCGCATGGAGCTGCAGTTTGCGCGCAATCATCCCAATATCGGCCAACCTCTATGGAGTTTGCAGGCCATTCGTTGACAGGAGGTCCGGGCGTTGCCTATTCCTCGTGCACCTTGCCGTATTTGCGCGGCTGCTTCATGAAATGGCGCACGGCATCGTCGAAGTCCGCTTCGGTGAAGTCGGGCCACAAAATGTCAGGAGCGTACAGTTCCGTATAGGCCATTTGCCACAGCATGAAGTTGCTCAAGCGGTTGACGCCACCGCAGCGTATGTGCAGATCCGGATCCGGCAGGCCGACCGTTTGCAGATAAGCGGCGAACGCGTCTTCATCGGTGACCGGCCCCGTCAGGCGCCCGTCGAGACGGGCTTGCACAATCGCTTCCACAGCGGCGAGGATCTCGCGGCGTCCTGAATAGCTTATGGCGAAATTGAGCACCATTCCGGTATTGTTCTCGGTGCGCCGGATCGCTTCTTCGACTTGATTGCGAACGCCTTTCGGCAACGGATCCAGTTCTCCGATGACATTGATCCGGATATTGGACTCTTCGGCGTATTTCGAAGCTTTTTTGATTGTTTCCGGCAGCAGGATCTCCATCAGAAATCCAACTTCTTCAGCGCTGCGCTGCCAGTTCTCGTAGGAAAACGCATAAAGAGTGACAACCTTGACGCCAAGCCGTTCGGCGTACTTGACGATATCGAAGGCGACCTGCGCACCTCTGCGGTGTCCGAAGGTGCGTGGGCGATTGCGTTTGCGTGCCCAGCGTCCGTTCCCGTCCATTGTAATGGCGACATGATCGACCATGCCATACAGCGCCGGAACGGCGTCGGACTCACTTTCGGTCAAAATTTTCGGCTCGGATCCCATAGGCCGGTCTTTTCAGCTTTGTCGTTGTGGCCGGATTGCGCCGATTGCGCATGGCCTTGCGCGCTTGTCCGGGCCCTGTGGAGGGGTCGTTCAAGGTGCGCCCGCCTGACTCATCAGTCCGCCCCCTTCTCGTAACGTCAGGATCGCACTTGTGCAAATTGTAAATGGATCGGGGACGCAAGTCTGTGCCGGCTGCATTGTGCGCACCGTGTCATTGAAGGGTTGGAGGGCCTTGGCAAGGCGCGAAACAGCCGGATTTCGGGGCCTGCGGGCGATGCGATACGGCCTGCGCGAAATGAAAAAATATTTTTTCCACTTTTTTCCAAAAATTGTCAGACTTCGAGCGTCCCACTCATAACCAGCGGGACCATTCCGCGCCGCATCCGGGAGAGGGAATGTCCCCACAGGAAGACGATAAACTCATAGAACGCGCCGTGCGCGGCGATGAGCGGGCGCTTGATCAGCTGTTCCGTCGATATTATGGAACCATGAATCGGTTTGCGCAGAAGATATGTCCCGATCCGTCCGATGCGGAGGACATTGCACAAGACGCTTTCATCAAGCTCATGGGCTCGATTCGGACCTTCGATCGGCGCAGTGCCTTTACATCCTGGCTTTATCGGGTCGTGCTGAACAAGGCGATCGATTTTCGCCGCCGCAAGACCCGGCGCGGAAAGCTGACCGACGATCTGAGCCTGGTCATCCCGGACAAGGGCGAGGCAACCCAGGACATTGCTGTTACCGCACGCCAGGTGATCGATATCATTCTGGATTTTCCCGAACGGGAACGCGATGCGGCGCTTCTCGTGCTCGGCGAGGGACTGACCCACGCCCAGGCCGCGGAAGTCATCGGCTGCCCGCCCGGCACGATCGGCTGGCTCCTGAACAAGGTCAGCACAAAACTCAACGCAATACTGGAAGCTGTGGACCATGAACCAGACCAAGTTAAAGGCCCTGTTCGACACGCTGGAGACCCGGCAGCCGTCGCCAGAGGCTGAAGACCGGGCGATTCTGGCCGGGATCGAAGCTTTTCGGTCAGAAGGCCAAAAAATGTCTGCCGACAGGCGTCCCATATTCGATGCCCTCAGAAATCTGTGGGCCCGGTTAGAAATATGGGAATGGATTATGAACCATCGTTTGAAATTCGGAACGGCGGCCGCTTGCATCCTCGCGGTTCCGCTGAGCATCTCGGTCTTTTATGCGACCAGCGGCGGACACATGCACATGTTTTCAGGCCCCGAAGACATGACGTCGACTGAAGAGATCGTCCGGTCCGGCAAGGACGGTCTACGTCGGCTTTTTGGCGGGGTCGGGGCCGATGAACAAACTCCGGTTGCGACGACCATCCCGACGACGGAAGTTCCGCGTCAGGACCGGAAAGAGGTTGACGCCTTGCCGGCCCGCAGCGAGAACAGGCCGCTTTCACCACCCGCCGAGACGGAAACGTTTGCTGACGGTGATCAGCCAAGCCCGAAAGTCGAGGTTGCGCGGCCGCAACCTCTCAAGCATCAGGGATTCCAGTCCCAGCCCACGCAGCCTGCTGACGGAAACTATCGCCGCAAACAGGATCTCGTCGATGCCGAAATCGGCCACGCGGCAAAACCGCCCGCGCCGGCCGCGCGGTCAACGTCCAACACTGTTGCCGGGCTGCGTACCCGTCAGCTGATGGAAAAACGCAAATCGTATCAGGCGCAATCCTTGTCCGATGACCGTATGCGGATGGCCTTGAAACCGGCGCCTGTCGTTGCCGAAAAAGACGAGATGGCGGCATCCGTTGCTGCTCCGGAGCCGGAGCCTGCGGTTTCTTTGCAGCAACCCGCAGACAAGACGTTCGAGAGCGTCGTCTCCAACCCGCTCAAGATCGTTGCCGACGAGCCGGTTTCCACGTTTTCGATCGATGTGGACACGGCATCCTATGCCCATGTTCGCCGTTCCCTGAGACAGGGCGTCATGCCGGTCCCGGCCAGTGTGCGGGTCGAGGAGATGATCAACTATTTCTCGTACGACTACCCGCTGCCGGACAATCTCGAGGTGCCGTTCCGGACCAACGTCGCCGTTTATCCGACGCCGTGGAACAAGAATACCAAACTTCTGCACATCGGAATCAAGGGCGCCAACATTGCGCCGGCGGCCCGACCGCGCGCCAATCTGGTATTTCTGATCGATACGTCGGGATCGATGAACGGGCGCGATCGCCTGTCGTTGCTGCAAACCGCGTTTCGCCTGCTGGTCCAGGAACTCGATGAAAACGATACGGTGTCGATCGTCACCTATGCCGGCAATGCCGGCACGGTTCTGGAACCGACAAAGGCGAGCAATCGCCGCAAGATCATCAACGCAATCACCAACCTTCGGCCCGGCGGCTCCACGGCCGGTGCGGCCGGAATCCGTCAGGCCTACGCTTTGGCCGAACAGGCCTTCGACAAGGATGGCGTCAACCGGGTGATCCTGGCGACGGACGGTGATTTCAATGTCGGCATGACCAGCAATGATCAATTGAAAGGCTACATAGCCGAAAAACGGAAATCCGGGGTTTTCCTGTCGGTGCTCGGCTTCGGCCAGGGCAATTACAATGACGGCCTGATGCAGACCCTGGCTCAAAACGGCAACGGCAATGCCGCCTACATTGACAGTCTGAAGGAAGCGGAAAAAGTGCTGGTAACCGAAGCGACCAGCACCCTGTTTCCGATCGCCAAGGACGTAAAAATCCAGATCGAGTTCAATCCGGCGACCGTTTCCGCTTACCGCCTGATCGGATACGAAACCCGGATGCTGCGACGCCAGGACTTCAACAACGACCGGATCGATGCCGGTGATATCGGATCCGGGCATACCGTCACCGCGCTTTATGAGATCACTCCGGCCGACAGCGCCGCTAAGCCGGTCGACGATCTGCGCTACCAGCCGGCAAAAAAGACGGAAGCGATCGCTCCAAGCAACGAATATGCTTTCCTGAAACTGCGCTACAAAAAGCCGAACGGGTCGACCAGCAAGCTGATCGAGCAACCGATCACGACGGCCCATGAGCAAGCTTCGATTGACGGCCTTTCAAACGATGTCCGGTTCGCCGCTGCGGTGGCTGCCTTCGGACAGAAACTGCGCCGCAACACCCATAGCGAGGGCATGACGTTTGAGCAGATCCAGGACCTGGCAACATCGGCGCGGGGCGACGACCGCTTTGGCTTTCGCGCCGAATTTGTCGATCTCGTGCGGATGGCGAAACTGCTGACGCCGGTCCCAAGCGATGCGACCTCGAAACAGCGGCAATAGGCAATCCTCCCAAGCCTGTCCGCAAGAAGGGGCCGAAGTCCGTACTTCGGTCCCTTTGCCTGTTTGGATGCGTCGCGCGCCGGTTTGATACAATTGATACAAAACTGTGACCAGTCGACAAGTAACTGAAACGGTAGCCCCATAAGGTCGGGATTTGCGCGACACCATAGAAGCACCATGACCTTTGCCGCCGACGAGTCCGACGACCTTTCAAAACGCCGACCGGCAACGGCTGATCCGGCAACGAGCGGCAATGTGTCCGAGACCGGATTTGTATCGTTTGACAGTGACGGTTTCCTGGTTGAAGCCAACGCGGAAATGTTCGGCGGCGCATGCCCGGTTGCCGACCTGATCGGCGAGCCGGAAGACAGGGTTCTGGCCGGTATCCTTGAACGGTTTTCCGAACTACCGGATTTCCCGCATGGTCAATCCGACAGGCTTGCAAGCGCTCTGACGGCCTGGAAGCTGCCGGCCGCGGCGATCGATGCCCGATGTTCGGATGGAAACTGGACGATATTGTCGAACATTCCGCGCCCCGGTGGCGGTCGTACCTATTTGACCATCGATGTCTCGAAAAAGGCTCGGACTTCGGCCACGGAGGAGACGCGTCGGACCGGAGAGGTCGCCGAGGCGAGGGCTCGCGATTTGCTCAACGACGCAATAGACTCGTTGAGCGAAGGCTTTGCCCTGTTTGACGTCGACGGCACCCTGATCATGCGCAACAAGGCTTACCGTGCGCTGATGGGGAGACTGGACGACTTCATCCGCCCCGGGCGCACGATTGAAGAAATTACCTCCGAAACGGCCAGAACCGGATTTTACAAGGCCGCGGTCGGGCGCGAGCGGGAGTTCGTCGCGGAGGCCCTGTCCCATGGCAGCGCCTTTGCATTCGACTACGAACTGGAACGCCACGACGGTGCCTGGCTCAGCCACAGCATTCACCCGACCACCCTTGGCGGCGGCGTCCTGACGATTACCGACATCACAGATCGTAAATGCAGCGAAAAGCGCGCCCGGGAGATGCTGAACGATGCCATGCAGTCGATTGACGACGGTTTCGCACTCTACGATGCGGATCTGCGCTTTATCATGTCGAACCGTAAGTTCATCGACATGGTCCATGTCGGGGAGATTGAAATCGAGTCCGGGCGGTGCATGGTTAATGTTCTACGCGACCTGGCGCGTACGGGCGCCTACAGGATTCCCGTTTGGATGTCCGTCGATGATTGGGCGACGAGGGTGGTCGATCAGGTTCGGGACTATTCCAAAAACCTGAAACTGACACGGACCGACGGACGCTTTTATTATGGGTCCTCCCACCGCACCGAACTCGGCGGTTACCTGATCACTGTCAGGGAAGTGACGGATCAGCGCCGTGCGGAGCAGGCGGAGCGGGAGGCGGACGGGCTGCTTCGCACCATCGTCGAAGCCTGTCCGGCAAACTTCATGGTGTCGCGCATCGAGGACGGGCACATAATTTATTGCCCACCGGCTTCGCGCGAACGCTTCGGCACAATAGAAACCACTTTAAGTTTCTTTCTCAACCCCGAGGACCGCGCCACCTATCTGAAACATCTGTTACCGACCGGCGTACTCGATGATTACCCGGTCCGGTTTCGGCGGGCCGATGGTTCGATCATGGACGGGCTGACGTCGGCACGTGTCACACAATATCAGGGGGAGGATGTGATCGTATCTTCAACCCGCGATGTCACGGAACAATTGGCAATGCAGGCCGAACTGGCCCGGCAGCGCGAGATTTCGCATCAGAATGAAAAACTCTCCGCGCTTGGAGAGTTGCTTGCCGGTGTGGCGCACGAATTGAACAACCCGCTGTCGATCGTTTCCGGCTATGCCCTCATGCTTCAGGACAAGATCGAAGAGCCGGTCATGAAACGCCGTGTCGAGCGGATCGCCCAAGCCGCCGAACGTTGTGCCAAGATCGTCAAGACCTTCCTCGCCATGGCCCGCCAGCGCCCGGCGCGCATTGTTGACTGTTCGCTGAACGAAGTGGTCGAAATAGCCTTTGACGTCGCCGGGTACGGCTTGCGGGCCGCGGGGGTGACGACGACGCTCGATCTGGACCCGTCATTGCCGCCGGTCGTCGGGGATCCTGATCAACTCGCCCAGGTCTTTACCAATCTGATCGTCAATGCCGAGCATGCCCTGTCGGAAAAAGGACAGGACGGTCTTTTGACTTTGCGGACGTTTTACGACAGTGCTGCAGGCGAGTCGGTCGCTGAAGTCCGGGACAATGGCGATGGTGTCGTCTCCGAACTGCAGGCAAGGATTTTCGAGCCGTTTTTCACGACCAAGGATGTGGGGTCGGGCACCGGGGTCGGATTGGCGTTTTCTCACCGTGTTATCGTTTCGCATGGTGGGACGCTGTCTCTGCGCTCATCGCCTGGAAGCGGCGCGAGTTTTTTCGTTCGGCTGAAGACAGTCGGGCCTCCGGGTTCGCTTGCAGCGAAGGGCGCGGAGCATCGCGACAAACCGGAATGCGCGATTGCCGTTGACGGGCCATCCAGGCGTATCCTGGTGGTGGATGACGAAACCGGGGTCACCGAACTGTTCAAGGATCTCCTGGAGGATGCCGGATACGAGGTTGTGACCTGCAATGAAGCCGGACTGGCTCTTGAGCTCCTTGATACGGAGTGCTTCGATGTCATTCTTTGCGACATCAAAATGCCGGGAATGGACGGAATGGACTTCCTTGAGGCAATCGAGACGGACAACCCGCCCTACGCCGATCGTATCGCGTTTGTCACGGGGGACTCCATGAGCCAGCAGGTGGCGGACTTTCTGAAACAGGCTGGAAAACACCATATCGAGAAGCCGGTCACTTCGGCGGAGCTGATCGATGTGATCGGCCGCGTGTGTACTTCGGCCGGAGGGGGACGGGAATGAGCGACACGGTAAAACGCATCATTGTATGTGACGACGAAACACATCTTCGCGAAATGGTTGGCGAATATCTGGTTGAACGGGGGTACCATGTCAGCGAAGCGGCCGACGCCGACGTCCTGCACAAAAAGATGGCTTGTGAAGCGTTTGACCTGGTGATCCTCGACATCAACATGCCGGGGCAGGATGGCCTTGCGGCCTTGCGCACATTGCGCAATTCCTTTGACATACCGGTTATCATGCTGACCGCGGCATCGGAAGTGATCGACCGTGTCGTCGGCCTTGAGATGGGCGCGGACGATTATCTCGGCAAGCCGGTCGACCTGCGCGAACTTGAGGCGCGGATCAAGGCGGCGCTGCGCCGCGCTCCCGATCTCCCCGAGGCGGAGGGAATGTCGGCAGGTGCCGCTGCGGCACCGACGGACACCCTGGTCCCGTTCGGCCGATGCAGTCTGGATCTGCAGGCGGCGAAGCTGCTTGGCGAGCAGGGGGAGGAAATTCCGATTACGGCCATGGAATTCAGTCTCCTTCGGGTGTTCAGCGAAAATCGCGGCAGGGTTTTGAACCGTGATCAGTTGCTGGAACAGGCCCATGACCGCGACTGGGAGCCGTTCGACCGGTCCATCGATCTGCGCATATCGCGCATCCGCCGCAAGATCGAAGTGAATCCCACCAAACCGGAGGTCATTCGCACAGTGCGCGGTATTGGCTATATTTTCGCCTGAAGTCTACCCGTGCGCCGCCCGACACAAGCGGGCCGTCATATGCTTCCTGTTTCCACGTCAACGTCGAACCTATTCGATCTCACCGACGCAATCGTCCCGATGTCGGCACCTCTCAGTGTCTTTTGTTCACCGCGCGGTCCGCAAGCTCAAGTGTCCAGACAATCCGGCCGTGCCTGACGATTTTGTAGGTCCCTGGAACCAATCCGTCGATCCGCAGGCGCCGCGTGGTGGCTCCCATGCAATCCGCCGACCCAATGTGAAAGCCGCGCGCATGCCAAAAGTCCCCGTCAATCGTCAGTTTTTTCGCCGGATTGTCGACCGTGAACGAAAACGTGTCGCGCAGGCCCCGGGTGGATGTCGACAGGCAACCGGTTGACATGTCCACAATTGCCGACCGCGTTTCAGGACGCCACAGAAAGTTTAATCGCGCACGCACTTTGACTTCGCTCGTCAAGTCCGCTTGGGCTAGCCGTGCGGGTTTTTCGATTGGGCGCACCATCGGTTTTTGACCGAACGAGACAAACATCGAAGGGGATTGGGTAATGTGGGCCGCCGTGTTGCGCCTTGCTTCCGCTCGCTCGGAAACACGAAGTTCGGAATTCAGCGGTTCGAGCTCCTGTCCATCGCGAATATCGCCCGCGATGGCGGGTTGGATCAGAAAAAGCGTTGTGACGCCAACGATAAAGGACGTGCAACGGAAGATGGTATTCATTGGCTGGGTTCTCCGTATCGGCCGAATGAAGCGGGTTGGCCTTGGGACGTTTTATGCGAGGGCGTCCTCGTTTTGCCTATGGGGCCTATCCCCCAGTTCGTATCTGAATGGCGCGCTGGCGTGACCTGCGCCATCGCCGACCGGGCATCGCATTGTCTTTGGTGTTGCGTTCGGATCCGCATCTGTCGAAAGTGCATTTTGTAACGGCATCGCACAAGGGATGGGTCGTATTGGCAACAATCCCCAGATTGGCCGGGAACACGCGCAGCATTGGAAAGGCCGAAATGACGGAACTGCTGATTGTCTATTTTTCCAGGACGGGTGGCAGCAGGCAGATGGCGGAGGCCGCCGCAGAGGCGGCAAGGCAGGAGGCGCCGACCATTCTCAAGACAGCGGACCGGGCAGGTCCCGACGATCTGTTGCGGTCTGATGGGTACCTTTTCTGCGCGCCCGAGAACCTGGCCGCAATCGCCGGACCGATGAAGGATTTTTACGACAGGTGTTACTATCCCGTCTTGGGGCGCATTGAGGGACGACCCTATGCCCAAATGGTTTGCGCGGGGTCGGATGGTGAAAACGCGGCGCGCCAGACCGCACGGATCGCAACCGGCTGGCGGCTGAAAGAGGTTCAGGCGCCCCTGATCGTTTGTACGCATGCCCAGACGCAAGAGGCCATCCTTGCGCAAAAGACAATCCCCGAAACCCAGCTTGCCTTGTGCCGCGACGTTGGTGCGGCTCTTGCCGCCGGTCTGAGTATGGGAATTTTCTAGCAAGCGGGCTCGTCAATGCAGGCGTGGCGACATCGGGTTATTGATCGGCCATGAACTGTTCGCGAGCATTGCCTGATTGTCAGCTCATTGGACAATCTCTACCATCGTGGTCAAAAACCTGATGCTGGCGCAGCAACTGGTTCGCAAGAAATCGAAGGCCGAGGCCCGGGCCAAGGCGATGGAATATCTGGAACGGGTACACATTCCCGATCAGGCGGAAAAATATCCCAGCCAATTGTCCGGCGGACAGCAGCAGCGCGTCGCGATTGCGCGGGCCCTGTGCATGAACCCGGAAGTCATGCTGTTCGACGAGCCGACATCGGCGCTCGATCCGGAAATGATTTCCGAAGTGCTCGATGTCATGGTCGAACTCGCAAATGATGGCATGACGATGATCTGTGTCACCCACGAAATGGGATTTGCCCGCTCGGGTGCCGACAAGATGGTGTTCATGGACAAGGCCGAGATTGTCGAGATCGCAACGCCTGATGTGTTTTTCAACGCGCCTGAAAACGAGCGGACCAAACAGTTTCTCGGCCAGATCCTCAATCACTGATGCTGACGACAACAACCGAAAAGACCGCAATTTCTGAAGACGGACAAATCCCAGTGACAGACACCGACGTGAACGACCTCCTTCTTTTTGCGGAAAAACTGGCGGATTGCAGCCGAGCCCTGTTGCTGGAGGCATCAAGATCGGAGAGGGCGGTTCAGGTGAAACAGGATGCGAGCCTGGTCACCGAAACCGATCTCCTGATCGAGGCGCGGATGCGTGCAATGATCGATGCCGCCTATCCGCACCATGGTGTCCTCGGTGAAGAACATGGAACCCGCAATCTGGATTCCGAATATGTCTGGGTGCTCGATCCGATCGACGGAACCGCGGCATTCGTGGCAGGCATACCGGTCTACGGAACCCTGATCGGGCTCGCTCGCGAAGGCCGTCCCTATCTTGGGGTTATCGATCATCCGGCGACTGACGAACGCTGGGTCGGTATTTCCGGGCGAATGGCGCGGTTGAACGGAAGCAGCGTCCAGGTTCGGTCCTGCGACAGTGTCTCACGGGCCTTTCTCACAAACAGCAATCCGGATTTTCTGACCGAAGACGAGGGCAACCGTTTCAATGCCGTCAAAAGCAGGGCGCTCTATACCCAATATGGCGGCTCCTGCTATTCCTACGCCATGCTGGCGACCGGGCGTACGGATCTCGCTATCGACAGCGGTCTGGATCCGTTCGATGTCTTTGCGCCGGCGGCAATCATTGAAGGCGCCGGAGGACGGGTGATGGATTGGAGTGGTGCGCCATTGTCGCTGGACTGGACCGGACAAGTGATTGCCGCTGGCGACGCGAAATGCCTTGCCGAGGCGAGAGAGTTGCTTTGCGGTCAAGGTTAGTTAGTCTATCCGGATTTGAACGGGAGATTGACACATGAAAGCCATTCGCGCGCATTCCTTTGGAGGATCGGACGTTTTGCAACTGGACGATGTCGACGATCCCGTTCCCGGTCCGGGCGAGGTCGTGGTCGACGTGCGCGCCGCTGGGGTCAATCCCGCCGATACCTATATGCGCAACGGCACATACGCGATCGTCCCGGACTTACCCTATGTGCCCGGAGGCGATGCGGGGGGTGTCATATCGGCGGTCGGCGCGGGCGTGTCTGGATTCGCTGTCGGGGACAGGGTCTTTGTCGGTACTGCGATGAGTTTCGATCTGACGGGATGTTACGCCGAGAAGGTCCGGCGCACGGCGAGCGAGGTGCTGCGATTGCCGGACGGCGTCGGCTTTGCCGAGGCGGCGGCATTCGGCGTTTCTTATGCAACGGCGCACTATGCGTTGTTTGCGCGTGGCGGCGCGCGCGCCGGTGAAACCGTCTTCATTCACGGCGCCAGCGGTTCGGTCGGGACATCGGCCATTCAACTGGCCAAACGCGCCGGACTGACGGTGATCGGCAGCGGCGGCACCGCGCGCGGCCTCGACCTGATCAGGGCGGAGGGCGCCGATCATGCCGTTGACCACACGAACGGGAGCTACCTTGCCGAAGTGACGGATCTCACGGCAGGAAAGGGACCGGACCTCATTCTTGAAATGCTGGCCAATGTCAATCTCGCCGCCGATATGGATGTGGCGGCGAAGTATGGTCGGATCATCATCATCGGCAATCGCGGTGACATCACGATTACGCCCCGCGTGGCGATGATGAAGGAACTGGACATTCGCGGGATCGCCCTTTGGAATGCGACACGCGAACAGATGGCGCCGATCATGGAGGACATTCTGGCCGGTGTTGCGGAAGGAGCGCTTCGGCCCATCATCGGGCGCGAGATGCCATTGTCCGAGGCCTCTGCGGCT